>ERZ773116.89-NODE-89-length-95500-cov-23.368746_pt1 | contig 95500 bp, 126 predicted proteins | sample MGYA00580563_ERZ773116 | MGnify/ENA primary metagenome ERZ773116 (study PRJEB29015, sample SAMEA2737864) | human gut metagenome | biome: human gut; feature: human-associated habitat; material: faeces | place: China | collected 2012 ... | reverse complement strand
ATGGGAGGGAAAGAATCAATTTTAATAGAATAATTTCCTATAATACTTTATAGGGTTTCATTCAAGTTTAAAAGGAAAAAAGTAGAAGGGCTAACGCCTTTGTCTTCAGAAATAAAGGACAAAAATAAATAAGTAAGATTAGTTAATCTTACTTATGAAAAAGTTACGATGATAAATCCGATATATAAATATATTAAGATACTTAATATATAAAAATCTCTCATTATTTTAGATTCTTTTAAGTACATACCTATACTATTATCATCGATAGAACTCTTTAAATTACATAATGTATTTATTGAACTACTGTTCTTTATTAAAATTCCGATTAAAAGAACAGTAAACCAAACTGCTATACCTGGAAATAAAAATAAACCTTCCAGATTATTCATAAATTTTCTCATATATTTAAATTAAAGTTATTGTATTCTTTAAAAGTTTATCTTTCATATATAAGGCTTTGAAGGAATAATAAAAGAAAGAAAAAATTAGCACCGTTTTCACAAACAGTGCTAATCATAATTTGATAATATCGAACTTAATTGCTTTAGACGACAATTTTACTAATTGTCTTTAACTATGTCCATTTATAAGGATTTTAAGGGTTTTAAATTATAATAGTTTATAATCCTTATAAATGATAATATTAATAAGCAATTTATGTTAAGAGAATTAAATAAAATTGAATTTGTTAAGATTGGATATTATATAAATGTTCTTTCTTCTTCTACAAATAATGTAGAATATGGTGTTAATGATTTTTCTAAACTTGAATTAGAAAAATTAAATTTAAGAGATTGTATCACTTTATTTCAAGTAGATGATAATAAAGTGAAGGTTTACTATAATAGTGATATTGTTTTATTAAATCCATATAAACTAGATTTTAAGATTAGTAAAGATGATCCCAATAGTTTACTAGTATCATTATGTCTTGGATCAATATCTAATACTGTTAAAGTAGTTGATTCAATATTTTATGGAAAAGATATACAGAAAGTGTACGTAGATATTAAAGATGAGTCAATATTAATAATTCTAAAATAAATATGTTAAAAGAGTTAACAGATATTAATCAAGAAATATCGGTTTCAGATTTTTCATCATTAATTTATGAGAGTAATAATAATGTAACTAGTGAGTTTAATAATACTAATTGGGAAATTTTTATTCTAGTTTTACAAGTTGGAGAGAATTCTATAAATATATTTATTAATGAAAAAGTTTTTAATGAAGTTAGGCACTCGTTTAGAATATATACAGAGGTGTTTAATAATTCATTAGTATTAAGAACAAATATTAATAATATTTCTAGAATCTTTAAAATACATGATAAAATTTTTAATAAAAAAGAAGTAGATAAAGTTTATATAGATGAGAAAAATAGTTTATTATCAGTTAAATTAAGAAAATGTTAAATTATGGTACATTTTGAAAAAATAAAGTTAACAAAAGGAATTTTTAAAGGAACTGAAGAGATAGAATTAGAAATTCCAGACATTAAATGGGTATTGTGGGATGGTGTTCCTCGTGGAGGAAAAAGAATTAATCATGTGAATTATTGGTCTATATTAAAAGTTTCAGATGAAGAAGAAGCAAAATATGTTAAGGATAAGTTAAAGAATATTAGAGCACATCAGATGTACTCATATGAATTAATTAAAAATAAGATATGGGTTCTTGAATTAAATGATGTGGATAAGACGTATGATATACCACAAATGACAACAGCACATGATTTATACAGTACTTATTTAAAAGATTTAGTATTTGTAGAATATACTAAGTATTTTAGGATATCTTCAGTTTTTAGAATAAAAGAAATAGATCATCCTGATTCTGTAACAGTACAATCTGTAATATTGAATGGAAGATTTTGTTTTAATAGACCCTGTTATAATATTATGACTACTATTAATAATTGTCTTCCGAAAATGATAAATTTTTTAGGAACAGGAGATATTTTTGTAGAAGTATTTAGTGGAAATATTGCAAATAAGTGGTGGTATTCTGCATTTAACAAAGCTATATTTAGTTATGATTTTGACCTAAATTTTAATGAAGGAGATAATATAATTTGGGATGCTGATGTTCCAGATAGTTTTAATATTGATGATCTGTTAAGTTTATCTGTAGTTGATAAAAGTGAAGAAAATGTTTCAGAAAAAGTAAAAGAGATTGAGAAAAGATTTAAAGAGTTTGAAGAAATCTTTTTAAAAATTTCTAAATTTAATGAACAATTTAAACAATAATTATGTTAAGGAGATAGAGATTTAATTTCTATCTCTTAATTTTCTTCAAATTTTTATATATGTATAAATTTTAAATAACTATAATTATTATAGTAGTAATAATGAAGAATGCTGAGATAGTGTAAAATTATTAAGAAGAGTATTATAGAGATATTGTACAAATTACATAGTTATGTGGATAAGGGATAGAAGAGAACTAGTTCTCTTCTATTTATTATTTTGCTTTTTAAAACCCTAAATAATCTTAGTAATGAAGAAAGAGGAATAAAAACAGTCCTCAATCTCTTATAATTGTATAAAAAGTTTATTGTGTAACATTTAAAAATTTAAAAAGAAATGAAAGTATTACAATCAAAAGTTTTAGTACAAGTAGATAACGATCAATTACAACAGAAGCTTGGTAATTTTACAGTTCCTGTAGAAGATATTGAGAAAGCTACTGTTATCGAGGTTGGAAATGAAGTTAATAAAGATGGAGAGATTTTAAAGCCTGGGGATAAGGTGTATATTTATCCAAAATCTGGAAAGGAATTCATGGAAAACGGAGAGAAATATCGTGTTATTACTTTAAATGAAATTATTGTAGTATTGTAAAATTTAAAATTATTAGAAAAATGGCAGAAGGAAAAAAAATTATTAAAGGAGCTGAATCACGTGAGAAAGTAATTAGTGGTGTTATCAAGATTGCAGATGCAGTAAAAACAACTATTGGTCCCGCAGGAAAACATGTAGTAATTGCTAACAGTATGACTGGTCCTGAAATTTCTCGAGATGGTAGTATTGTTAGTAAATCTATATCTTTTAAAGATCAAGAAGAAAATATTGGAGCTCAGATTGTTCGTAAAGCAGCTGCAAGTACTGAAGATCAAGCTGGTGATTCAACCTCAACTACAGTAGCTCTCATTGAAGAAATGGTGATTAAAGGTCAAAAAGCAATTCGTACTGGAGCTAATGTAAATGAAATTAAAGATGGTATGAAGAAAGCTCAGAAATGGGTTACTAACTATATTGCTAAGAATTCTATTAAGGTAGATGGTGATCTTAATAAAATTCATAAGGTAGCAACAATTTCTGCTAACAATGATTCTACTATTGGAGATCTAATAGTATCATGTATGGAAAAAATCGGAACTGATGCAGAAATTCAAGCAGATTATTCTTCTGGTATTGATACGACTATTGATATTGTTCAAGGGTTTAAACTTACTAAAGGATGGTCTAGTCCACAGTATGTAAATAGTCCGTCTGATGCAAAATGTGTAATGGAAAATCCATACATTATAGTAGTTGGAGAGAATATTAGTAATTTCAATCAGGTAGGTCCTATTATCGAACCTTTATGTAAAAGTGGTCGTCCTTTCTTGATTGTATGTAATGATATGTCTGATCAGGTAAATGGTATTTTTATTCTTAATACTCTTCAAGGAAATATTCGTTGTTGTGTAGTTAAAGGAGTAGACTTTGGAGATAATAGAAAAAATATTATGGCGGATTTAGCTGTATTTACTGGTGGAACATATTTGGATCCAGAAAATGGAATTTCAATCAATCAGGCTACATTAGAGGATTTTGGTACAGCAAATAAAGTTGTAGTATCTAGAGATTCTTGTATTATCTATGAAGGAAATGGAGATAAGAGTATTATTAGTGAAAGAATTGAAACTTTGAAAAATCGAATTTCTGATCCTGACATTAGTGATTACGATAAGAAGAAATATAGCTCTAGATTATCTCAATTAGCTGGGGGTATTGGATTAATTAAAGTTGGTTCTGCTAGTGAAATTGAAAGGGCAAATTTAAAAGCAACCGTTGAAGATGCTATTTTGGCATCTAAGAGTGCTTTGGCAGAAGGTTGTTCTCTCGGATCTGGATATACTTATTTCAAAGCATCACTTGAATTGGCTAAAGATAAGGAGTTCTGGAAAACATTGGTTGATGATGAGATTGAAGGAGCAAAAATTCTTCAAGAATCATTGCCAATTATTATGAAATCCGTAGTAGAAAATTGTGGAGTATCTCCTGATGTAGTATTAGAAAAGATTAAAACATCTAAACCTGGTGTAGGTTTCAATGCAAAAACAAAGAAGTATTGTAATCTTGAAGAAGAAGGTGTTTTAGATTCTTCTAAAGCATTAAGAGTAGCACTCGAAAATAGCGTATCTGCTGCATCTATGATATTATTGATTGATTGTACAGTTGTAGATGAAGAAGATAAAAACGAAGATAATTTAATTAAATAATAATTTTAAATATAATGCCTACCTAGAGACTTCTAGGTAGGTTTTATTTTATTAAATATATTATGATAACTGATATAATAGTAGAAAATAGATATTCTCCAGGATTAAATTTATATTTAAAATATACTTATATAATTCTTAACTATAAGATTGGATTAGTAAGTAATTTTAAGGACTATGATAATAAATTATTAGAAACTATAAAGAAAAAAGTAGATCTTAATTTATCAGTTGAGGATTTTTTTAAGAAATCTGTTGATGCAGTTAATGAATTTAATAGTAATAATACTGATGAAAAACATTTAAATGAAATAACATTTTGTATTCCAATGTCAATGTATCCAACTAAAATGGGATTTTCTAAATGTTTTGTAAAAAATTTAGAAAATACTAGAAGTATTTTTATACTTCCTAATTATTTGATTTTTGGAGAACTTGTTATCTCTAGTAATGTAAAGTATTACTATGGTATTGACTTTGATATTGATCTATTAATTAATAGATTTCTAGAAAGTTTAAATAATCAATTTCTATCAGCTAAAGATTATTTAGAATTTTGTAATTCTAAAAATGAAATAGAATTAGTAAGGTTTATATATTTTTTAGCGGATTATTTAAAACGCTCTTAAAATACCTTGATTTCCTGATATGTGAGATTAATTAGTAAATTAATCTTAATTTAAATATTACTAATAAATAAAATTTTAATTATGAAAAACGAAGATAAAGATTTACCATTATATGATGGCGGTAATAATAATGATGAGTCAAATTATGATGATAATTTTGAAGATAATCAATTACCAAATATAGAAGAATTACCAGACTGCCCATTAACTGATGTTCTTTTAAATTCTTTAGTAATGCCAAAACCATTGGGATATATGTTTCCTCAAGAAAAAATGGAAGAATTTCTTAAGAATCGTGGATATAGAATAATAAAGAGATATTCTGAATCTAGAGGACAGGATTATAATGTAGCAGTAAAAGTTGGTTCTTCTTCTATTCCTGAAGATGATTACAGTAATGTAAGAGAGATTTTTGATAATGAAGTTCAAGATATTTTATTATCTTGGTTATTGAAAATAGGAAAAGAAGCTTAAATTCTTAATTATGTAAATAATTAAAATTTTTTAGATTATGTGTAATAATAACATTACAGAACAATCATTAGAAAAATGGAAAACTTTAATTCAAGCTTGTAAAAACTATTATATTGACTCTCTTCCAACAGGAATGAGTGATAGTGAGTTTGATGAGTTGGAATTAAAGGCGATAAAGGAAGATGGTTTTTTTGCTAGAGATTATGTATTCAATACATATTTGAAAGGAACAAAAACCAAAAATAGTTGGATAGAAAAAATAAAAAAGAAAAAAGTAGAAGGAATATCTATGTTAGATGCTCTTCGAAATGTAGAGAGAGAGTTTGGAGAAGAATTATTGTATGATTTAAAATATGATGGGGCTTCTATAGCTATTTACATAGATCCTACTACTGGGACTCCGATGAGAATCGTAACTGTAGGAAATCTAAACTTAGACAACTATGGTGTAGATCAAACTTGGAAATTAATAAGCTTTCTTCCGAAAAAGTTTCCAAAAGGTATTGTTGCTATTCAAGCCGAAGCTCTTGTAGATTTAAATAGGTTGGGAGATTCTGACCCAGATACTGCAAGACAAAAGGCTAATGGATTAGTAAATTCTAAGTATCTTGTATCAGAAGTAAATAATTATTTAACATTAAGAGCTTATAGATTTTATATTGATCCTAATATCGATAAGGAAAGTTTTTGGAAATCGTATAATTATGATTTTAGAAATGTAATAAATTCATTTGAAATCACATATTCTCCTATAGACGGACATATTTTATTTGCACCAGCATCAATTTGGACTTTAAAGGATTTAGAATCTGCTCCTGGATATACAGAAACGTTAAAAACTATTACTCCAACCGGTTATTTTTTAAATGATGGTTGGGTGATATACAACAAGTTGGGAGTATGTATAGGAGCGCTTAAATATTCTGGAGCTGGAAATGATACTGAGTTGGTAAAAACAGAAGTATTAGGAATTCAATGGAATTCTCAAGTTGCTAAAGGAAAAGATAGTTGGTCAGCAAATATTTTAATTAATCCAATACAGATAAAAGGATGTACTATAAAAAAACCTTCAGCAGGAAGTGTTAGTAAAATGGTATCAAAGAAAATAACTCCTGGATCTATTGTTAGTATTATAATGGCAAACTCTACTATTCCAATGGTTGGAGAATCATTTAAAGAAGGTAATGGAGATTTTCAATGGCCTACTTGTCCATGTGGATATACAATGTCTGAAAAAGATGTATATGGAAGTTTATTAAAGTGCGGTAATCAACTGTGCAGTGAAAGAATGGGAAGAATGAGATCATATTTATCTTCTCTTCAACCAAATTTAGTTGGATTTGATTTAAATAAATATCTTGTTATTGATAGGTTTAAGTGGGAGAACACTAATATAGATTTATCAATATTATTCTCATTTGTTGAAAATAACAATGAGCAAGGATTTTTTGAATACCTAGCAGGATATTTAACTACTCAATTACAGCTTAGAAATTTAAACTTAGTTTGGAAAGCAGGATTTATTGTTTTAAGAGAATATTATGAAAAGTTTATTAGAGTTTAAAAAGGATTCTATATCGGTTAATTCTCCTAGCAAAGAATGGGAAGAGTTATATAAAAATTTAATAAATTTATTTATAGAATGGAATATTGAGGATAGAGTTTCTACTTTTGAATTTGAGTGGAATAATAAATTTGGTGTTATTGATGAAAAATTTGAACCAACATTTATAAAAAAATTAATAATACATGTTTTAGATATACCCAATATTCCTATCTGGAAAGATATTTTTACAATAAAGAATACTACGTATAATCAATCATATCATGGTTCTGGGAGCAATACTTTAGTTTATCAATATTATATGGAACTAGAGTTTAAAAGAAGTGTATTACAGAAACTAGATAGTGAGTGGGTATATGATAATTATTCTCTAGTTAAAGAATTTATGGAAGATAATGAATTGTATACTAGATTATTTAAAATATCTAAATTATTTCCAATAAAAGTATATGTTTAATATAACTCCGAGAAATTCTTTTATAAAAACAATAAATGATACTGACTTTACCGATGTAGTAAGGTCAGTATATAAATTATTATCTGAAAAATATGGATATACAGCAAGAATATCTGATATATTTATATTATTAAGGGATGCATTTGATATTAAAGAATTTTTACTACTAGACTTTAATAATATTAGAAGTATTGAATTTGAGTCTTGGTTAGTTGATATCTTTATTAATTGGAGAAATGGACAAGAGGTAGATTTTGTTCAGGTATACAATGCTATATTAGAAGCCGGAGATTTTAGTATGAATGAAAAAAGTCTATTTACCTCTGGTTTAGTTGAAGAAAGATTATGGGCTATTTTTTTATTAATAGCCAATCCTAATATTAATATGTAAAATTTAATTTAAATAGTTTATAAAATGATTGAAGTAAATTTGTATTCAATTCCTACTCAAGATGTAAATTCAATGGTAGGTCGTTGTGTTGCTCGTAGCAGATTTAATAAAGAAAGTATGGGCGTAAGTATTATGGAATTTGTTAAAGGATTCCTTAAAAATAATTTATCTAATTTTGAAAGTTCGTTAGGTAATGAAGAATTAGTATCTTATATTAATTCTAGTAGTATTATGAGTACTAAGGATTTTTCTAGTATTAATTATTGGTTAGCTCAATCAGGATTTATGGTTCAGATTCAGAATGTAACCGATGATGAAGAAAATTCTACTGGAGTTCCTTCAGGTGGTGTAGTTGAGTGGAACGTTATTGATTATAACTTTATTCAGAATGACTATCCTACAGCAACTAAAATTATTCCAGGCGAAGGTATGGATATTCCAAGTGTTCTTCGTCAGATCGTAGAACAGTCTGGTTTATTTGATCAAAATAAGATGTCTGGTGTAAAAAATCCATTTACAGTTTTATTAAATAATATGGATAAGATTAAAAGTACTACAGGTTCTATAAGCCCATCTATTACTTCTCAAATATATAATCTTTTAGATCAGATGGGAATTAAAGTATTTTGTGCTACTAGTGAAGATTAATTATTATGACAACTCTTCAAAATGATATTTTAGAAATATATAATTCATTAGTGGAGTTTTCAGACAATACTGTTAAATCTAATTTTCCTGTACCTATAACAGTTAGGTATGAGAGAGAATCTAGATTATTAATTATGGAACAAAAAGGTAAGTCAGTATATTTAAATCTCCCTATATACTATTGTTTAGCATTAGAAGATTTAAAAAAACCGACATATCTTTTACCAGAAGATTATGACTATCTAATGTCAACTCTCCAATCATTAATTGCATCTGGAGAGTTGATAAAAGATAGAACATGTGTTAGTCCTGAAAACTATGGATTTGATGTATATGCAGTAAATATAAATGAAATGTATAAAGGACCAGGATTAATTGGACAAGTAAGATTTATTTCAGGTACATCTTGGTTTTTTAAGTATAGGACAAGAAAAAAGTATAAATTATGAAAATTGATGGAACTATTATTATTACAGATCCTTGTTATTTTGTAAAAAAGGATGGAGATTGGTCTAGCGAAGATACTGGATTTAATTATGTAACTTGTAAAATAAATCCTTCTTTAGGATTTACAGATTATATTTGGGAAGCTACTAAAGTTGGAGACGGAAGATGGAAAGTCTCTGAAATGAATAAAGTTATGTGTCAACTAGAGTTAGAAAAATTTGTTGAGGACATAGAGGATGCTTATTATAGTTTTTATAAAAATTCTAATATTGATAATCAAATAAAGTTAGAAGATCTTATAAGATCTAGAAAAACTATAGGTAGATTTTGTGTAGACTCTGGAAGTTTTGGAGTATTTAAATTAGATGAAGTATTGAAATACTGTCCAGATTTTCTTTCTAGTTACGGAGATTGGTGTTATACTATTATTCCTAATTTTATTGGGGATGTTAATTTTTATGAAGATTCAAATAATCAAGTTCATATTTTAGGAGTAGGTAATAAATCTTTTTATAGTAATACAGTATCATGGTTGTAAAAATAGTTAATAAATCAAATAATCCAAATCCAAAGTACGCTAAACCAGGGGACAGTGGAATGGATATAAGAACTTTTATAGATGAACCCGTAGTGTTAGGACCTTTGGAAAGATATACTTTTCCTACAGGTATTTACTTAGATATTCCTGAAGGTTATGAAATTCAAATTCGTCCACGAAGTGGATTAACTAGTAATCAAGGATTAGTAGCTCAATTAGGAACTATTGATTCTTCTTACACGGGAGAGCTAAAGATTACATTAATAAATCTTAGTAATGAAACTCATACTATTAATTCAGGTGAAAGAATAGCTCAAATAGTTTGTGCAAAAGTTGAAATCATAACTTTGGAAGAAGTAGATAAAATTGAAAAAATAACTGAAAGAGGAGGAAATGGCTTTGGACACTCAGGATTACAATAATAATAGTGAAATCAAAAGACTTCTTAGTATGAAAGGTACTAAGAGGTTAGAAATAGGTAATAACTTAACTGAGTACATACTAAATTATAATTATTCAGAAAATACTCCAGGAATATCTTTAAGATTTCTAGAAACTAGAAAAAGAAGCGAAGAATTAGGGGATTGGGATAATTATTATGTATTGTTCAGCGCATTAAAATATAATGATTCTATTGAATATTTAGATCATATATTTAAATCTATTTCGAAAATAATTAGTGATTGGTCTGATAAAATAGAAATTGATGTTATTGGATTACAAGAAGTAGATTGTAGTGAAGCAAAATATTATTATATATTAATTTATATATTAAGTAATGGAAGAGATAAAGAAATCGGAGAAAGAAATACTTTGTTCGGAGGAGAATAAAGAAAGTATTAAATGTAAAGATCCAAATCCATATAGATATAGTAAACAATATATTTATGGATGGGATAATGCTATGTCTGTTGCAGCTGATATTTGGTCGAGTATACATTCTTCATTATTAAATGGAGAGCTAGTATTTGCTTATAAAAATTTAAATAGCGATTCTGAACTAGTTCAAATAGTTGTAGTAGTTAATTTATTTGATAAATTTGGGAATAAATTAATTAATTCAGACTTCGGAATTGGTATGGTTACATCAGGATATACTTCTTTACTTCCACATGTACCACTAGATTACTTAGAAAATCAAGTAACTCAAGATCTTAAGAAATACAAAGTTAATAAAAAAATAATAGATAGTTTTAATGAAGTAATTAAAAATTATAAACAGTAGAAAATATGGGAAAAGATAATCAAAAGAAATTACTAGCATTAGATTATGGATATAGTTCTCTGAAGACAAGTTTTTATGATGAAAACGGGGTTCTTCAATTTGAGAAATTTATAAGCGCAGCAGCTAAATTGGGAGGAAAAGATTTAGTAGAAGATCCTAATGATGATACTATATTTTGTTTAAATGGTGAGTATTATGTTTTAGGAACTCCGGCACTTAAAGTTCCTAGATCTTTATTATATAGATTAGAGACATATGAAGATATGAAAGCTACTTATCCTATTTGGCTTTCTTATTTATTGAAAAGATATGGCGGTGATAATTGGTTAGATAGATTTGATCATGTAATTCTAGGTTTATCTTTAGCATTTAGCGATAAAGCTTCAGATTTATTAGATCATTTATATGAATCATTAAATATTACTAAAGATAATTTCTTTCTCTGTCTTCCTCAAGGATTAAGTTGTAAACTTGCTTATCAGCAATTTGGTTTGGATTTGAGAGAAGTATCTAAAAAGAATGATGTGAAAATGCGAAATTACTTAATAGTTGATGGAGGATTTTTAAGTATTGATGCTGCACAAGTTCTTGATGGAAAATCTTCTGCTGGTGCTGCTATAGGATTAGCTAATACTGGGGTTATCTGTATAGTATATAAAATTATAGATTATTTATTCCAGAATTTTGAGATGAAGATGAGTGTAAAAGAAGGTCAGACTGTATTGGATAATAACGGCTTATTTACACGAAGAATGAGAGAATATGATATTTCAGATAAAGTAAAAGAATTTACTAGAGAATATCTTATTAATGTAATTAAACTATTAGAAGAAAAGTTTAGTGAATCACTAGATTCCATTGAAGGAATATTAGTTTGCGGAGGTCTTGCTTATTTCTTTAATAAAATGAAAGATGATGAGATTTTAAATAAAGAAATAGAAAAACACTTTCCAAAATCATTTATTAAGTTAGGTGGAAATGGTAGTGATAGTGAATTCTATAATTCAATCAGTTATCTTAAAATTGCGGAAAAATTAATCGATGAAGGTCGTTTAAATTAATTAATATTAGAGAACATTAGAACAATTTACGTACGATATTGTAAATTAGTCCTAATGTTCTTCTTTTTTATTTTAAAATTATGAGTGATAAATCAAAGATAATATATGGTCAAGCTTATATAGTTGAAAGACCTGAGAATAATAAAGGAAGAGTCTTATATAGTTTAGTACAGGAACAGACTCTAATAGTTCCCGGACAGGGTGCTGCTAATAATACTGTAGAATTGATAGGTGATGTAGTTGGAGATCTTAAATCAGAAGGTACATATAAATATAATGGAAAGAATTATTTTTATTGGGAATATAAAATGACTGATTCTGAGAATGATGATGTTAATACTACAATTAAGTATGAATGTCCACAACCTAGTTATTTTGGAGATGATTTTTTTACTGAAGAAGATACTATAGATACAGTAAAAGGAGAATACTCTAAATATTGGATAAAGAAAATAAATACAGCTAAAGATAATTTTGAATATAAAGCAGCTATTCAGAAGAAAGAAATTGTTTTTCCTGGAACAAGCTATGTGAATCAAAAAGGAGAATTAGTTGAAGTTAAGGAAATAAGAAATGCCAATACTGAATTAGGCGATATAACTAATTTATTAGATCAATTATTTTAAATAAAAGAGAAAGGTATGAGTACCTTTCTCTTTTTTCTTCCTTTTAAATCTTTATATATGAGAAAAATAATTTAATATATTATGGAATTTGTAGAATTTTTAAAACGATATTATTCTTTAGAGGATGATAATTATATTGAAAAATTGACATTATTATTTGTTTCTCAATATCCTGAGAAATATTTGTATGATTTAATTTATGATAAGGAATTAATATACTTATCTAAACATTACAGTTATTTAGTTCCATGTTTTCATAGTAGCAAAACTATATTAGAGTTTGTTATATCCGGAAGTAAACTTGGTGATCCTTTTTTAAGATATTTTTCAAAGAATTTAAAGATAAATAAGTGTTATTCAAAAGATTACATTAATGAACTAATAGAAAATTATCCATATTTTCTTACAAAAGAGGAATCGTATTTCCTAAAAACATTTAATTTATCTATAGTATATTTATTTTTTAAAAAGATTATTTGGTATGATAAAGATAATAATCCTTTAAAGTACGCACCCTCTAGATATTCAAATAACCTAGAGATTAGTTATGTTAGATTATTTGACAAAATAGATTGTAAAGATTTAAAAAACTTAAATTTTAAAAAATATGATAAAGAATTGGAATGAAGTTAATATGGAAATGTTCAAGGAAATACTTGATTCATATTGGAATAGAGAAGATTGGACATTAGATAAAGTTTTAGAAATACAGTATTTAGATAAAATCCTAGATAATAAAAGTTCTACTAGAGTATATTTAGGAAATGGAATAGATATAAATGAGTGGAAGGATTTTAATAAATCAACTTTAGAACTTATGGATATGTTAACTGATATGTTTATGCCAGATAAAAGTACGAAAGAAATTTTATCTAATACATGTCTGTCAATGTGTATATTAGAAGATGGTCCTAGGATAACACCATTATCTAATACTAAAGATCACTATAATCTATTATGGAGTACTAGTTTTGGCCACTCATCAATAAATAAAGAAATAACTAATATGATATCTAATCCAATTGTTTTATGGTATTGGAAAGATGGTAATTATTTTAATATAGGATCAAGTAATTTATCTGATACTTTACAAGAAAAAGATAAATTCGTAAGATTAAGAGGTATTTCTTTAAATACTTGGAAAGATATGATGTATAAATATGTAGAAAGTGGATTTGATCCAAATATATTATGTATTAATTCGGATATTTCAAAAGAGTTAATTCGAAGACCATTTTAAAAACCTTAAAAACCTTATAATTGAAAAGAATGATAATAAATCATAAGTGAATTTAGATTATAATATCTACTTAAGTAATAAAGCTTAGGTAGATTTTTTTATTTACGTTAATAAAGATTATAAAAATGGAAAAAAGTTTTTTTAAAAAATTTATGCTTGGAGTTACTTCAAGTACTTTAAGATTTACACTATGGATAGTGTATTCTCTTGGATGTTATAGAAGTATAACATCTACATTAAAATTGTATGAAGATTATACATTAAGTAAATTAAGAAAAGAAGAAAATTGCTTAAAAAATATATGCAACGTTACTGGCTTAGATTCAGAATATTTAGAGAAAATAGTAAGAGTCAGAACTTCAGCTATTATTATAAAAGCTTTGGAAATTTCTGGAGCTAAAGTTGAGATTATGTCGTCTCCAGAAAAAATAAAAAAAGTTATTGAAAATCATTTTGGTATTGAAATTCAAGTAAATGAAAACGGTTGTTATAAATACTCTAATCAATCTGGATTTAATTGGGGATTAGAGTGTAGTCAAGAAAACAAAAGGAGATTTGAGTTGTTTAATATCATAATGATTATTTTAGAATCAAGGGAGTAATTCCCTTGATTTTTTTTATTTAAAGAACATTTAAATCCTTATTAATGTATAACAAATATAAATTATAAATATATGAGAAAATTAAAAATTACATTAATTTCAGTATTATCAGTTTTAATTATTGGTTCAATATTAAAATGGTATTTTTTGCCAGAAAATAGAACAACAAGAATTTTTGGAGGAACAATGGAAATTAATGTCGAACCTGGAGAAAAAGTTTTAATGGCTACTTTTAAAGGAGATAATCTATTCTATTTAACAGAACCAATGGACTCTAATTATGTTCCTAAGATAAAAATCTTAAGGGAAAAATCAGTTAGGGGAATATTAGAGTCTAAAGTAAAATTTATTGAATCTAAATAGTATATGTACAAGTCGACTAGTAGAGTTTTTTCATATGTTATTTCATATGAAAAAATGAAAGAATTTTTAGAGAATAGAGGGTATACTATAATAACTGCTACTCAAGCTCTAAAAACATTTAATAAAGATATAATGGTATATATAAAGAATAAATGCGGAGCATGCTGTTTATCTGGATTAAACTATTCTTTTGCTTATAAAGAGTCAGAAAAAGAACAATTTTTCTTTAAATTTTCAAATTTAATAAAAGATTTGTATAATGATGATATTTCTGGTGGACAATTCTTTTATGGAAAATATTTTTGGCTAAATCAAGGAGGATTATATTATGATATAGTCGATATTAAAGTTATGAATATTATTAGAGATGAATTTAAAAGAAATATTTTAGGAAATAATAATGAATAATGACTTTAAATCAATCTTACACATATTAGATAGGATTGAAAATAATTTAAATATATTAATTAAATATTTAGAAAAAGATCAAATAACAAAAGTTTATGGAAAAAGTATTAATAATTTATCACAGGGTAGACTTTGATGGTGCATTTTCTGGATGTATAGCTAATAATTGTGCTAAGGAGTGCGGGTATGAAACTGAATTACTTGGGTGGACTTATGGGGATGATATACCTGATATTAGTTATTTAGAAAAATATAATGAAATTATATTAGTGGATTTATCATTTCCACCCGAAGTAATGTCTTATTTAAAAATTCAAAATAAATTTAGGGTTACTTGGATAGATCATCATACTACAGCAATTAACAATTCATATTCTCACAATTATTCAGATATTAATGGTCTTAGAAGAGATGGAACTGCTGCGTGTGAGTTATGTTGGGAATTCTTTTATCCATCATTATTAATCCCAAAAGTAATAGAGTATATAGGATGTTATGATGTTTGGGATAAGACTAGATATTCTTGGGATAATATTGTTTTGCCATTTCAATATGGATTGAGAACTAGATATAATATTAAAGCTTTTATGTTATCACAAGTATATAAAGATCTGATTTTTGAGAACATAGATTTAGATGAAATTATTCATGAAGGAGAAATAGTTTTAAAATATTTAGATAGAAATTGGAGAAGTGCTTGCAAAGTTTATTCATTTGATGTTAGAGTAGCTGGAAAATATAAAGGAATATGTATTTTAACAACTGAATTTACTAGTAACATTTTTAATTCAGTTCGGGATAATTATGATGTAGTTATATGTTGCAATAGAAGAGGTCCTGACGTTTATAATTTAAGTATGTATAAAGATACTAATAAATGCCCAGAATTTAGTTGTGGTGGATATAGATGGTTTAGTGGACAAAAATGTGCAGCAGGATGTACTGTGAATTTTGAAGAATTTAAGAAATTAATAACAGAGTGTGAAATTTAGTTAATTACCGATTAATAATCCTTTAAAGCCTTATATATGTAATAAATATATAATATAATAAAACTTAATAAAGATGAAAAAAGGTTATATAATTTCAGGAATTACAGTGGTAGTATCCGCTGTTATTGCTATTGTCTTGTATGCAAAAAACAAGGCAAAGGAAGGGTTTGACGAAATTCGTGATACTACATCTGAAGATAATTCTTCTTCAGGGGAAAGTAGTAAAGAGAAATAAAGACAAATCAACGAAAATAAAGACTTAGGACTAGTCCTAAGTCTTTATTTTGCTTTTACTTATCATTGAAAGCCTAATAATTGAATCATAGAAAAATAGTTATAGAAGTTTATAACTAATTTTTTATGATTTTTTATTTTCTGTAATGTAAAAAAGTGCAATAAAATTCCCTTATTTCCTTATAAAAGAGAGGGTAAAGTTTTACCCTCTTTAATTATAATAAATAATACTTAAATTAATCAATTAAAAGACTAAAAAATGGAAGACGAATTTTTGTTAGATGAAGAGGAAGACTTGGAAAACCAAGGATATCTCGGGCAAGACAATGACGATGATTCTGACAATAATGATGATTCTGGTATTAGCCTTGAAGATGCGGAGGAAGCTAGAGAAAAGGTAGATGAATCACAGTATCAGGGTAAGATGACTAAAGATGAAATTTGGTTATCTACTGCATATGATGATATCATTGCTGCTGGGAAAAAAGATACTAGTAATGCTATAGAAGATGCAGTAACTACTATAGTTCAAGCTAATCCAAAGCACACATCAATTACTACTATTGGAAATATCATTAAAGATCTATTTCATAAGCAAGGTCACTCTAGAATGGTCAATTCACTCTATACACCTGATACTATGTTAAGAGGTGAAGATGTTGATATTGATTTTAGAGATGAGGATGATTCTGGATTTAATAAAGCATATGCTGAGGAAGCCAGAAATCAAATTGCTAGATTTATAGATTTCTTAGCTAATAGAGATCTTTCTAAAGATTCTGTTGTATCTAGAAGAAGAAAGCAAAGACAAATTCCTGCTTTTATAATATTTCTATTTTCTTCTGGAATGTATGACTTGATATTAGATTGTCCTACAATGCCAAAAGAATATGATACTCAGATTAAAGAAGCTTTAAGAAAGATAATGAAAGCTAAGTATGATATTGTAGAAGAACTAGCTAAGAAGTATGAAGAGATGGGAAGACAGCAAGTAGCGGATAGAGTAAGAAAATTACAATTATCCTGGTTTAATAAAGAACCAGCTGAAATTCGATCTTCTTCAGAGTATTCTGATCTAGATCTTACTTATGATGATGTATTAGTTTATCGAGAATACAGAGGAAGATTCACTAATACTTCTAGAGCTATTACACAAGATGTTATTTCAGATTTAATTGAAGTAGTAGTAGATAAAGATTCTGGAATTTTTGAAAGATTAAAAGATAAAACGCGTTCTGATGCAATAGCAGATGTAAAGCAAGTTTATAAAGAATGGTCTAAAGAAAATTCTAATGATTCTGAACTGGCTACTAAGATTATTTGGAAAGATGTTTCAGAAATAGTTAAATCTAATTAATTTTTAAATTTATTTTATGTCAGTATCTCTTGAGTTACTAACCGATGAAGCAATCATCGATTATACTAAAAGTGATGGAAAGGATAGAGTTCTCTATAATCATAGAGACTTAGACTTAAAGTATAACGGTATACAACCTATTTCTGGTGGAGTATATGATGTTGAAATATTCGGATCTCCTATGGAAGATAGATGTATCTGTGGAAAAATTCGACAACCTTCTATGGAACCTTGTCCTAATTGTGGAGCTAGAGTATTTTCTAGAGAAGAGGGACTTAGAAGATTTGCCAGAATAGAATTACCTTTCTATTATTTGAATGATTTGCGTTTTGATATCTTTAAAGAATTATTTGAAGATATATTTAAAGAAAGCAAAATAGTTTTAGATTTCTTCGGGGATGATCTTAGAAGAAATGGTTATAGTGCGAGAGGAGCAAAGAAATTAGGTATTAAAGTATTCGATACCTGCCAGTTTGATTATAATCCTACTACAAAAGAGCTTAAGATTTCTGAATTTATAGATGATGAATCTAAATGTTCTTATGAAGGACTTATGAAGATTATAGAAGAACATTTTCCTGGTCGTCTCGTAGAATATAAAAAGTTGATTAATAGGTATTACTTAGTACAGCCAGCTATGATGAGACCTTTTACCCTTGGTGTAAAAAACGGAAAAAAGATAATGGGATCTCATAAACTTAGTATCTGGTATTCTATTATAATTAGACTTTGTTGTGTAGAAGATACTAAATCTAATGACTTAAATTATGCGGAAGTAACTTCTAAATTTAAGACTCCAGGTGAGAAAGTTAGATATACAGCACTTCTAAGAGCACTTCTTAATACAGGTAAGAAAGAAGCTACGGCACTTCTTAATACGTCTAAGGAAAATTTAGCGCGTGATCTTTATTCAGTAAGAACAAAGAGTTCTGCTAGATGTCCAATCATTCCTAGTACTACACTAGCTATTGATGAAATTTCTATACCTATTCATATTGCATATGAAATGTGTAGAGAAGGATTCTTAGACTATTTAATGAAAGAATTAAATTTTACTAAAGAAGAGGCTCTTAAAGCAACAAAAGAAGAGTATAATAATCCGGAAACTTTAAAGATGTTTAAAGAATTTGCGGAAAAACAAATCGTACTAGATTTTTCACTGGTACGTTAGGTGAAAATCCTGAAACAAATGTAAATTACGTTTGTTTAATTTTGTGTATTGCTGGAAATTAATTATAATTAATAATCAGCAGTTGAATCTATTATAAAAGCAGAATAATAAATATAAAAAGAAGAGCTTATGAAGATATTTAGGATTAATTTATTTTCTACACTATCTTCTACAACTCCATGGAATCGATCTGAACATATGAAACAACTTCATGCTGAAGGAAGATATAAAGGAACTTCTAAGATAGGGTTGTGGAATGTTAGCGAAGAAAAAAGACAAAGAATGGCTAATATACGATTAGCAAATTCTTTAAATAAAAATAGTAAAGGATATGGTAGTGAGTGGCATATGAGACTAGCTAACAGAACTTTACTGCATAATAAATTTCAAGGAGAACAGGGTTATTTATACTTTGTTAGATTTCCTATGAGTATCAAGGTTGGTTTTTCAAAAAATTGGGAAAGAAGACTGAATTATCAATTACCTAACTTGAATCATATCTTAGGTGGTAAAGTTATAGCAATCATATCAGGACCAACAAATGATTTAGCCGATCTTGAATTTGATACATTTGTTAAATTTCAAAATTATACAAAATTATCAGAGGATGGAACTAGATATACTGAATTCTTAGACTTATCAGTAAGAAAAGAAGTTTATGAGTTCTTAAAATCTAGAGTATCTGATAATAATGAGTTAGAATTTTTAATACAGAATCCGCTTTTATAATAAATTCAATTCAACGACTATGGACAAAACTAAGATTAGTGTTGTGATAACCTAGTTTTTGATAATATAGTCTTGCAGGATAGAGATATCCTGGTAAAGAATGATTATAATGACGTAATATAATCATTCTACAGAGTAAACCGTCAACCTTCATTACATGAGTATAGTACTTTTGCAATGAAGTTAAGAATTCATGAGGATTATACAATACATTTTCCTATTCAAGTATGTGAACCATTAAATGCTGACTTTGATGGTGATACTGTATCAATACAGTTAGTTCCGCCTGAAGCAGCTGAAGAGACTTATGAAAGAATGAGTCCTAGATATGTTACAATTTATAAAAAGAATAATGAACCTATTTATAAATTTAATCACGAAACACTTAATGGTTTAGCAGTTGCGACTGAATATTCATACTCTGATTTGGAAGAATTGAAAGATCCTAAATATTTTTATACTGATTATGTTCAGTTATTAAAGGATGTAGAAATAGAAAAGAAAATCAAAGTTGGAACACCGATTGTATTTACAGGAAAAATAGGGAATGTAGATTATCAATCTAAAGTTACAAGTTATGGTAGACTTCGTATTTCTAAAATACTTGATGCTGATATAGATAAAATTGGTATATTTAGTAATGAGTTTGAACGTATTAGTGCTAAGAGTGCAGCTAAGTTAAGTCTTTATTTAAATCAATTCGAAGATGGAGTTGAAAAGAGAAAAGCACTTACTAAATTTGCTCTTCGCGTAGTTAGCATGGCTGGAGTAGTAACGTTTGATTATAAAACACTGTATGCTGATTGTGATACGGAGACTTATAAGAGAATTTGTAACGTAGCAGATTCTAAAGAACTTACAGATAAACAGAAACTTTTGATAATGACTCAAGAATTTAAGAAATATGAGGACGAAGTTTCTGCAAGTTTTAGTTCTGATTTGAAAAATGAACTTGATAGAGCAGCTCGTGTTAAATTATCATCTATTGTAGCAATGTCAATGCCACAGTTTATAACTTCAGGAGTTGATGAAAAACCTGTAATTACTCGTGGAACATTGTTATCTGGTTACACAGAGAAAGATTATCAATTACATGCAATAGAAAATCGAAGCTTACAATCTATTAAAGTTAGTGGTGTTAAAATATTAAGCTCGAATATGGTAGCCCACTTAAAATAACAATTAAATGCTGGAAAGAATATGTAAATATAAAATCAGCAACTTATATAATCTTTAAATCTATTTTATGGCGAGATTGGAAAAAGTTTTAGAAATTTTAAAAGTAATTGGAGGAATTGCTAAAACTATGCTTTGTGGAATGGAAGAGTATAGAAGAATTCAAGAAACAAGAGCATATAGAGAAAATCAAAAGAAAAAAGTAAAATATTTACCAAAGCCAAAGAAAAGATATAAAAGAAATAAATAAGATCAACGACTATGTATTGTTAGATTAAACAAAGTTTAATCATGATATAGTCTAATCCTATGTGATAAACATAGGCAGGATGGGATTTTAGGAAGCGCTTTTAATTTATATTATAGCCTAATATCCTTGAATGACCTTCGAGCGGATATTTAACTCGTCAAATATCTTTCCTTTTAAATAGCTACGTATATCATGAAGGAGAAGATACTGAAAATGATGGTCTTTTGATACCTAGATACAAAGCTTTAGGACGTACTGCACCTAATGGAAAAGTATATCCAGAAAAGCCATTAGTAAACGGTTCAGAAGATGATTTGGTACCAGTTAGATCAATCATTACAAAAAGAAAAGGTGACACTCATACGATTACTCCTGACCTTATAGGAACTAAATTCAAATTTACTGATGGAGCAGCTATTGGTCTTTCTTTTGCAACATCCTTAACTGAGGGAACAACCCAAAGTGCATTAGGATTAAAACATGGAGGTCATGAACGTGTTTTACAAATGGACGGAATACTTAAAGCTCCTAAACAATGCGAATTTAGAGAAGAAGGAAGATGGATTTATTTAAAAGTTAGAGGTGGAGAATTAAAATATCCAAGACCTGATAACTGGGTAAGTGTAGGAAAAGAAAAGTTTGAAAAGGGAGATACTATAGGAACAGCATATAATACTACATCTCCTATTTATAAACTTAATGCACTTATTAAATTGATGAGAGCAAAGGGATCTGATGGTACTAGATACTTTGAAAAAGATAATGTTATAGTTTCTGACTCATACTGTTATAAATCGGGGACGATTCATTACAAGGAGACTAAGGATGGTGATATAGAAGTATGGATTGGAGATATTCAATATGATTATAATCCAATGTGTATGTATTATTATCCTGATGGTACTGAAATAAAGAAATATCAAAGATTCTGCAGTGGAGTGGTTAATATGAATCACGTGATTCCAGGTATGAATAATAATTTGAATGATATTTATTTAATTTTCAGAAATCAATTCTATACATTAACCGACGGAAAATTTGCATCTACTGGATTAACTGATTTACATTCAACTCAAGAAGAATTAGTAGAGTTATTGTTTACTGGTTTAACTGATATTATTGTAGATACTGATACTCAGAAAATTGAAGATATCCAATATTTGGGAACTCAATCTGGTGTATTAAATAAGAAGTCATTCTATACAGTATTATCTTATGGTTATTCTAGTAGAGTAGTTAGTAGAGCCCTCAAGGGGGATTTAAATCTTAGTGGTGATGTTATGACAGAAACTATATTAGGATTATTGTTAAATAATAAACTTGATGATAAAAAATAATGGGAACTATTAAATTTGAAATAGATCTTCCAGAATTTGAAAAAGAATTAAGTTTGAATTTAATTATTCGTAGAGATGGTGAGGTAATTTATAATACCTCATCCTCTTCTACAAATAACTCTTTTTCAAAAAATAATGGTAGATTGGAAAATTCTGTAGAAAAAGTAGATAAAATAATTCCCCCTATCGTGGAAGGTAGTGGAAATTCATTATCTAATAATATAGGAAATAAGGTAAGAGAACAATCTATTACATCAAAAACTCCTAAAGGAAGAGGAGGTAATTTGATGAATTTGACAGATATTTAATAAAAAGAAGAGAATTTAATTATGAACGATAATTATTATAAAATTACTTTATCATATGAAATTCCATATAACGTCATAGATTCTCAAGATCCTAATGTAATACAGGCTAGAAATATACTTTACGAAAAATTAAAAGATAGTATTTATCCTAAATATGAGAAATTTTCAGTTAAACTTGTATTATATCAGTTAAAAGATACATTTAATTATTTAGTTACATATGAGGCTTTCTTTAGATCTTTAGATGGTAAACCTATGGAAGAATATGTAGAGGCTCGTGATCTAAAAGATAGTATTAAGAAAGAATTAGAAGATTTTTTTAATTCAGTAGATTGCGATTATAAGCAGTTAAATATTAAAACATTATTATAATGAGTAATTTTAATCAATATTTTAGAAACACTGGAGTAAAAATAATGGTAGATAAGTTCTTCAGACAGAGTAATATAGATAAATATAATCCAGATAATAAAATTACTTCTTTGGATTATGAAATTATCGAAGAACCACCTCAGCCAGCTTCTTACTATATAGAAAATGGTTTGACTGCTACTCATAAAGTAAGAATTAATTATACCATTAATGAAGACGATGAACTAAAATATGCAGAATTTGAAGTACCTAAAGAAATAGATGGAGCTTTTATTATAGAAGGAGCTTATCGTATTTCAACTAACAAAATGAATGCAGATTTTGACTGTCGTATTCGTATGTCAGGTACTGGAGAATATACAGTAAAATTCGATTATGATAGAACATATGATATAAATAAAAAGATTTTAAAGATAACTAGAATAAATCCAGATCTAGGAATTTCAGAAAAGGCTATGGATATTCACTTTGATGATATCGATAAGACCTTAGAAACTGATAAAAAAGATATTCTTAAACTTACTGAAAGACAGTCTAAGAAATTGATGATTAAGTTGGACCTAGACTATAAACCGGAGTATATAACACAAAAGCTTATTCAAGATTGTATGGCTTTTGGAGACGATAGACTTAAGGATTTAATCATTGATAAAACTATAGAGTCTGTACCTAATGGATTTATGAAATATCTATTCAGAGATAATAATCGAAGAAACTATTATTCTGCTTGTAGAAGAATAAATTCATACTTTACTAAATATGGAAGAATACAGGATCAAGTTACTGCTATTACTACTTTATGTTTCAGATATTTTAAAGGAGCAAAAGATATCTCTACAGCAGAAACAGGAATTCAGGTTCCTCCTGGTGTAAACTCTATTAATCTAGAAGCAATCTCTAATAAAATTGTTATTCCAGATAGCATAGCATATAATACCACATTTAGTGATTTGATAGATATTGCTGATACACCTATTAATAATAATACTAATCTCCAGAATTCATTAACGGTTTCATGTCATATTACTGATGATGATATACTTTTTGATGTTTATGATAAAAATTTTATGAGGATAACTATCCCTTACATCGATTATCTTAACCATAAAGTATGTGCATCTGAATTTGTAGATTACGAAACTAATACTATAAAACCTAATAAAGATGGACAAGTAGAAGTTAAGTATAGAATGAAACGTAGAATGGTTCCTGTAGAGGAGATAGAATTAATAGACCTACATCCTGACTATAGATTATCCGGAACTACTAGAAGAATACCATTTGTAAATTATACTGATAGTGTTCGTATTAGTATGGGTACTTCTATGTTAAAACAAAGTATTCCATTAGTTAATGCAGAACGACCATTAGTTGATACTGGTAGATCGGAAGAGTTAAAAGATAATATATTGAATGAGAAATTTCAATATCCAGAAGGAAAAGTAAAAGATATTACTGACGATAAAGTAGTAATAGAGTTACCTGATGGAACTGAAACTGAAATATTAAGACGTACGGCTATTCAGAGTATAAATGATGTCGCTGTATTTACAGAGCCTAAAGTAAAGATTGGACAAAAAGTAAAACAAGGAGATATTATTACTGGAGCTGTAGGACATACACTAGATACTTATAAATCTGGAGTTAATGCATTAGTTCTTTTCCATGCATATCATGGATTAGTTAATGAGGATGCTTTGGTTATTTCAGAGTCTTTTGCAAATCGAATAGCATCTTATAGCATTATAGATTTAATGATTAATGTTAAAAATATTAGTGCTATTAAGTGGATTGCTCCTATTGGAACTAAAGTTAAATCTAAAGATCCAGTAGTTACATTATATAAAGCAGTTCGTCTAGATGCTATAAATGCTGCTTTACAGGAAAAATTAGGAGGATTATTTGGAGAAGGAAGAGATTTAACCGAATATACTATTGAGGATCATCTAAAAGTACCTAATAATATAGATGAAGCTTGGGTATCTGACGTTATGGTTCAAGAAATGAAGAATCCTAAAATTCCAAAATCTGTAAAAGCTCCTGATTACTCATTTGCGCATACTTCTCAAGATGTTATTAATGAGTATGAGAAAAATAAAGATAGAAAAGTAATTTATGATAAATTTCCAGAATATGTAGCAGCTGATACTTTAGATCCGATTAATATGGATCCAGATGCATATAAAATTGTTTATACAGTTAGAATAAGACTGATTAAGAGAACAATAGGTATGATTGGATCTAAGATTACATCTAGATATGGAGGTAAAGGAGTAGTTAGCTGTGTAAAACCGGACGAACAGATGCCTATTATGGTAGATAAATTTGGAAATAAGACGAGAGTTGAAGTAGTAATGAATCCTTATTCAACTATTAATCGAAAAATTCCTAGTGTTCTTATGGAATTTGCTCTTGGAAATATTGCACATAGATTACATGATCTTGTAGATGAGTATAAGAAAACAAAAACTGGACAGAAGAAAATTAAACCATTGTTAGAAAAATATTATCCAGGAAGATTTGACTCTATGACTATTGAAGAAATAATAGATCGTCATAATTCAAGTCCTATTGAAGAAATGTATTATTTTAATGTTGGTTGTTTTTCTACTAAATTCACACCAGAGTTAGTTAATGAATGGTCAGATGAATTAGGAGTAGAATCTCAGAGTAAGATTCTAATGCCTGAAAATGAACTTACTGATCTCGATGAATTAAAGGAAAATTTAGATTCAGAAGAATACGAACAGGTGGTGAAAAATATAACAGGTAAATTTATTGAAGTTGATAAGCCTCTAATGACTGGATATATGTGTTTAGAGGAGTTATATCATATACCTAGTTACTCTAATAAAGTTACCACTAGTTTGTATGGAGTGGATGTAAATCCTAGAAGAGACGAACCTATATTAGGACGGGGAAGATATCGTTTAACTGGACAAAAGATTGATGAAATGAGTTTGTCAGTTCTTTTATCTAGAAATGCTAAGAAATTCATAGAAAGTACTCGTAAGGATACAGCTACTGAAGATAATCAGTTATTCTTGAATAATCTTCTTGGATTAGGATTAACTGTGGTTGATGATAAAGGATTTAATCAAGGAGGTAGTTCTTTGAAGAAAGAATTAAATGATCTTAAAGTTAAATTCCGTCGTAAAAATAATTTATTAAATTTGGGAGATAAATAATTATGGAAAATAATAGTTGTTTAATGCTTAATTGCACACTTTATCTTCCTGTATCATTATCTTCCATATTTGATAAAGAAGATTTAAAAGATACAGGAATTGAAAATGAATCACATGTTACATTACTATATGCAGCTGGGAAAGAGATACCTAAAGATAATCTATTAAGTGATATCGAAACAATTTTAGGAGATAGTGATTTTAGTTTTGATAATTTTATGGAATTCATTAAAAATGAAGAAACTGGAAAAACTGATAGAGTAATGAATTGTTTTGAACTAGGATCTTTTGAGAATGATAGCGATTATATAGTCCTAAAGATGAAACAAGAATGTAAAATATACTTTACATTAGGTCTTATTAATAAAGGACTTAGAGCTAAATATGGAGTATCATCAGAATACTCATATACACCTCATTTATCTTTAGCAGAGCTTAAACCAGGAACTGCAAGTAAGTATCTAAATAATCCAAAATTAAATCTAATTTTAGGAGATAGTTTTGTATCATTTGAAGATTTAGTAATTTCATACGGTCCATCAAATACACCAGTAGATAGGGAAAGATATAATTTAACAACATTTAATGTAGTTGATTATTTCTTTCATACTGAGAGAAATCGAAAAGAAAATATGGAATTAGATTAAATTTAAAGATAATTCGATAATTTTTGCAAAAAAGAGTAGTGAATTAATTCACTACTCTTTTCCTTTTATTATTCCTTCAAAGCCTTATATATGAGAAAATAAATAAAAATTAACAATTTAAAATTAAAAATTATGGAAAATGGAACAAAAAGAGAAATTGCTTTCTGGTCAGGAATATTATCAATCCTTTCTTTAATGGGGATAGGAATAGATCAAAGCATATGTGCAAATAAGTATAGATTGATAAATCTGTTAAAAGATTATAAACTCAGCTTAACGTATCTAGAAAACAGAACCAAAGAACAAAAAGAAAAGGGAGAGGATGTTGGAATGAGAATAGTTGAGCTAGGAAGTTTACAGGTAGAATCTAGCAGTATCATAGCAGAATTAGAAGCTATGAATAAGTACAAATTGTACATTAATTATTTGAGAAAAGGTTCAGAGTTAAACATGAAGTTGGACAAATTTTTCAAAAAGTTTAACTCTTTAAAGAAACAAGTAGAGGATTAATCCTCTACTTTTATTTTTTTTTCTTAAAAAGTACTCTAAAGAGACTTAATAATCTTATATATGGAGAGATATATTGTGTTATCTCTCTTTTATTTGATTATTTATAATATATATTTTGAAAACTTTTAAAATTTTTATTTTAATTAATTTTTATGGAAGAAAAAAAGAAAAAAGGTCCTGGTGATATTAGACAACTAGATTGGAGAGAAGCTATTCTTACAAATCCTGAATACATGATAGGTAGTTTAACTCCAGACCCAACCGGAAAACAACCATGTGAAGGAGCATGTAATGCATTTAGAGAAATTATTGATAATGCAATTGATGTTCTGTATGATAATCCAGATTCTACTACTATAATAGTAGATACGGAAAATTTTAATGGATATAATTTTGTTGCAGATGATTCTTGGGGAATTCCTATTAAAATGAGTGAAGTACCAGGAAAAACAATGGCACATCTTTCAATTAGTGCATTAAATTCTGGATCTAAATTTAATGGTAAAGGTGATGATACTGGAGCTCATATAGGTCGTCATGGTGTAGGTAGTTCTGTAACTAATTGTCTTAGTTCAGAGTATATATTATTATCTAAAATTACAGAAGATAATTATGATAAAAGTATACCTGAAGTCAAAAAATTATGGGAATCTCAGGGACCTAGAAGTAAAAAGGATTTATTTTATATAATTGTTTATGAAAACTATGGTAATTTAGCATTTGAAGGTGCAATGAAATTATCTGATATAAACAGTAAATTAGGAGTAAATCTACCAACTGGAATGAGTACGATGGTTTTATTTAAATTAGGAACTCAGTATGTACCAGATCCTAGAGTAGTTATACCTTATGATAACTTAAATTACTTTTTGTTAATTATGAAAGAATTTTATAAACGAAAAGTAACAGTTATTGCTAATGGAGTGTCTATGACAGCTGCTGATCTTGATATGTATAAATTCAAGATTATGAAAACTATTATTCCAGAGGATACATCTAAAAATAAAGAAGTAAAAGTATTAATTTATTTTGATGTAGATCCAGAGATGTCTTCTAAGAGTAGTTATGGTTCAGTAAATGGGTTGGTAGTAAATACAGGATTACATATTAATTATGTAGAAGCTTGTTTTGATCAAGCATTAAGGGCTGAATATAAAATAACTCATAAATATACTATGAATGGATTTAAATCGTGTATAGTATTATTAGCTGAAGCTATTGGATTTGATAGTCAAACTAAAGTTAGATTAAAATCTATAGGAAAAGTAAAACAATCAGATTTTACTGAAGCTTTGGTGAAGGAGTTTGTAAAAATATTTAGAAGTAATCCAGAATATTGGGAAGATCATGTAGCAAGATTAAATGCTATTTATGACTCAATGAGATCTATCACAACTGCAGAAAAAGTGCAAAAAATGATAGAAGATGCTCAGGGTCGTAATATGTTACGATCAAAAGTTGATTTAATACAAGGATTTAGTGATGCAACATGTATTAATAGATGGAATGCTGAATTATTTTTATGTGAAGGATTATCTCCAGCAGGTTCACTTAAAGGTGGTAGACATGATAATACTCTTCATGCGGTATTACCTTTAAGAGGAAAAATCTTATCAGTAGAAGATAAGAGTGTTGAACAAGCTATGGATAATAAAGAAATCTTTACAATTTTTAGAGTTATTGGTTTAGGTATAGGCGATGATAATGTAACTAAAAATGCATCATCTCCAGAAGAAGCCTATGCATTAATCAAAAAATATACTAGATATGGAAAAATAATTATTTCCGTAGATGCAGACCCTGATGGGAGTCAGATAGCTAAACTATTATTATATCTATTTGGAAAGTTTGGAAGATTTTTATTAGATTACGGAATGATATATCAAGTATTAAGTCCTATCTTTGAACAAGATGGAAAGAAATTTTATCCTGGAGATCCATTACAACAAGGAACAACTTTCCCTATTGGATTAGATCCTAGTAAACCATTTCATCGATATAAAGGATTAGGAGCTTTTAATAAAGAAGAAATTTACGATATATTTTATAATCCAGCTACTAGAAAGTTGATTCAAATAACCCCAGAGGGACTTGATTATTCAATGAAACTAACAGAAGATATCATTGAAAGAAAAAAATTATTATTTAATGCTGGTATATTAAGTAATCCATATAATTTTACTGATATTTAATTTATAATAGTTATGGAAAATAATTTAATATCAATAGATAAAGACCTAAGATATAATTTTAATGAATATCCTAGGTATAAAGTTTATGTAAAAGTATTAGAATGGAGAACTGATATAGAAAAACATTACTCTATGTCAGGTACGTTGCGTAAATTTATTAATTCTTCTATCAACGGGGATGTGATATTAATTGAGTATCCCCTATTTTTTACAGAAGGTGAATGGCTTTATAAAAGATCTTCTATTAAAATTGATATAACTAATGTTAGATCTGATAAGTTTATAGAATTATCCTGTAACAAGCTGGCTATTTTCTGGGGAAATATTAAATCATTTAAAATACTAAATAATGATTGATAAAAAAGATCTTATTAAATATAATTCAAAAATTATAAAATATCGTATAAATAATAATTCTTATATATCATCTATATATATCTCAACAAATAATTTTGTAATTCTTGGACATCCAATGTATCAAAAAACAAAACATATTAGTTGTGGTAGAAGACATATTTCAATAGATGAATTATTATTAGAATTAGATGATATAAAATTACCTAGAGAAAAAGATATAAACGATTGGATATTTGAATATAATAAATTTCATGAATCTATGATTAATGCTAAAGGTTATGATTCATGTTCTGAGAATTTAGATTTATTGATATTAAATACTAACATTGATAATTGGATATTATAGTTTATGGCAAGAAAAAAGAAAATAATAGAGGAAATAAATGTAATTCCACAACAAATATTGCAAAAACCAATAGGTGAAGTCAGTAGAGATTGTTTCCTTGATTTTGGAAATTATATAAATAATCAGCGTCACACAGCTGGATTTGATGGATGTAAGCCTTCTTACAGAAGACTAATATTTGCATCACTTCAGTTTCCAAAAGGAAAATTAATACCATCTACTACAGTAATATCATCAGTTGCAAATTACCATCCACATAGTTTAACAGGAATTGAGCTATTAAATAGTAATTTAGTTCATACTGGAGTTTTTTCTGGAGAAGGATCTTGGGGATATACAGAAATTAGTGGCGTATACTCTCCTTATGCAGCACCGAGATATACCAAACAACGAATCTCTGATACTTATTTAAATGTTTTTGGAGATTTGTGGAGAGAAGTACCAATGATAGAGTCTCCTATTGCTGGTTCAATGGAAATTTCTTATTTACCATTACCTTTACCACTGTGTTTGTATATGAAATCATCAGTAACAGGATTAGGTATTGGTATTAAATCAGATTATCCCAATTTTAGTCCAGTATCTTTATATAAAGCTTATATAAATAATGATCCATCTTTACTAGAGCCTAATGCAAATCTATTTATTGATAAATCTAAATCTGAATTAGATAAATTATGGAAAACTGGTAAAGGAAAGATCACTTATTCATTTAAGTTAGAGAGAGCTGTGGATAATATGGGAAATCCAGGAGTATTATTTAAAGGTGATACATTCTTATTTACACCTAATTTAAGAAAATTTCGTCAATTAGCTGCAGAAGGGAAAGTATATATGGAAGATATAACTGATATATACGGACCAAAGTTAATTATATCTAAGATTCCTGGAGCTAGAGGTATAACAATAGAGAAGATAGAAGATTTAGCTAGTAAATGTTGTTTTGATTCATCTACATACACAACTAATGTTACTACTGGATCTACTACCTTTAGGATTCCATTGTATGATTGGTTAGATTATACATATAAAAATTATATAGATCTTATTACAAAAGTTAATATAAAAAAGATAGATAAGGTTACATTTGACATATCTGTTCTAGAAGTATTACCTATAATATCTGATTATATAATTAATAAGAATCCAAAAGCCACAGATGAAGAATTAAGTAAAGTACTAAATATACCTATGGAAATCATTAATTCAGTAATGAGCAAACCTATAAGTTATTTAAGAAAAAATAAAGATACTTCTTCTAGAATTAAAGAATTAAAAGAGAAGTTAAAGGAATTAAAGAAATTTGATCCAATTAAATATACTGAAAATATTATTAATCAACTTTAAAATTGTTAAATATGGAAAAAAATAAATATTTATTAACTGAGCCTTATGATAAAAGATCTACTGAATTAGATTGGACTTTTATTCCAGAGGCATTTCTAGAGGTTATCTCTAAGGATTTATATAATGCAAAATCTATATCATCTAATGGAGATATAAAGGATAAGACAGTAATATTTATTCGTCCAGTAGATGATTTTAATGGAAATGTAGATACTATTGAATTGGATGATATGATAATTGGAAAAGAATTAATTTAAACATAGGATGATATATACAGATGATAACATAAGTTTAGATAGAGTAGTAGAAGCTATTTATCTGGAAGAAGAATTTGATAATAGACTAAGCTATTGTAATATTCATGTAAATCCTATAAATCCTACATATATAATTGGGAAAACTGTAATAATCAATTCAGTAGATTATCCTAAGGAGAATATAGAAGTTTTAAGAAAAAATAATTGCAAAATTTATTATAGAATTTCATTGACAAAAAAAGAAAAACTATATAAATATATAGATAAGCCATATTTTGATATAATGTGGAATGGTCAGGAGATTGTAATAGATAGTAGAGAGGAACTTAATAACTTATTAAATAATAGTTCTTCTTTAGGTGATTGGAATGTATCATTTCCAGATTATAAATTATATTTTCCCAAATTATATATAAAAGATAAATCATTATATTCATTATTAATGGATGAAGATGGTAATTTATCTTACTTAGGATGGTTATTATATCAAGTCGGATTAAATTTATGTAATAGTAAATTTAAAGATCTAGATATAATTAAATCAAAAAAAGTAACTTTATAAGGTTTATAAATCTTATTATTGAGTAAAAAAATTACTTCTATAAGACACTCAAAATCTTAATATTGTAGAGCTACATATTATTGTGTTATGTAGCTCTCTTAATAAAAATTTATATAAACTTATTTTAAACATTTAATTACATTTTTTAATTATTATTTTTATGGCTAATAAAGTTGACGATTTTTTGGCAAAGCTCGCAGAAGCTGCGCCTAAAGCAAAAGAAACATTTGAAACAAAGAACAGATCATTAGAAAAAGTTTATTTAAATTATCCTGGCAACTACGGACGATATCAGGTATTTCCAATGAATGATGTCTTGAATGATTTTCCATTCGTAACATTGTTCAATACTCGTGAAATTAATATTCCGAGAAAAACACAGAATGCTGATGGATCTGAAGTAGCTTACAATGCATGGATTAAAATTCTTCCGAAAAATGCATATCTTATGAGAGATATGACTGGTAGAATTGTATCATCTCTTACAGCTCAAGATGAAGAAATCTTGCAGCAGGCTTATTCAGTATTTGATATGCTGTATAATGAGTTAGATGTAAGAAATAATAGAAACGAAGTTACAAGTAACTTGTTGAGAAAGAGAAATTATACTATCTTTAATGCAATGTGCTTGAACAAATGGGATCCCAATGAAAGTAGAAATCCTAGTCGTCAGAATTTCTGTGCATTATTTGTAGTAACTGCAAAAGGATTTACAAGTTCTATTGAAGACAATATTCAGGAAACTACACTTATGAGAGGTGGAGATAATTCTTGGGTAACAGAAGTTTATAATAGAAACTTGACAGATCGTACTGGATTTTTAATGTTCTCAGTAAACTCTAAAAAGGATGGAAGTGCAGGATTTGCTATAACTACCAGTCATGGAGTTGGTAATGAATCACTTAGAAGTAATATAATTCCTGAAGAGGATGCAGAACTTATGCAAAGTCCTGTTGCAGAATTCTTGGGATGGCAAGCTAATAAAGATGAGCAGAATCCTATTTCTCAGAAACGATTATTTAATGCAGCTCTTATGAAGGAAGCTATTGCATATATGTCACAGCAATTAGCAGCTATTCGTATGGCTAAATCTAGTGGAATTGATATTAAGGAAGCAGTTGAAAGAACTAACAATGAAGTGTTAGCTCATTTCGTAGTAACTCCTAAAACTTCAGCTCCACAGTCAAACGATCCGATTTTGAATTCTATGAGTAATGTTGGAACATCGGAAACAGTGAATACTCAGAAAATTGTTGAGAATAACACTAATCCATTCCAATCAGCTCCTGTATATTTATCTGATCCAGTAACTGGTGCTCCTGTGAATAATGGTGAGAATAATACTTTTGGACAGAGCGCAGGACAGACTCAGAATCCTCAAAGCGGAGCACCATTTAGTCCAGGTTTCGGAGGTTTTGGTAATTTTGGCCAAACTCAGGGAAATGAGAAAAGTGATCTGCCTTTCTAATTGATCTTGGCAAGGTTATAAAATAATATTAAGTAAATTTAAGGTAAGAGAGATTTTATAAAAAGAAATTTCTCTTACCTTTTTTAATTCAATTTTAGACGTTAATGACTAATAATAGATATTTATATTCTCTTTGGGACCTATCATTTTTAATGCAAAGAAATCTTTATATGATATCTAAAGGAAAAGATATAGGCGAATATGGTCCAAGTGATGTTATAAAAATGATCCTACAATCTGTTAGAAAAATAGCCAGAGATTGGGGAATTACAAGTGATAAGATAATATTTCTTGCGGATAGATGGTCTAGTGATTATAACGGATATTTTAGAACAGCTATTCTTCGTGGGGAATATAAAATTGATAGAGTATATATTACTGAAGAAGTAGTAGAGGAGATGAAAAAAGATCCTTCTAAAACTCCTGAAGAAATACACGAAGCTGAATTACAAGCATACTTTAACAAAGTTAAGTACATAACTAAATGGGGATTAGTAAAAGACTTAAAAAATCTTGGAATTCCCGTATTAATGGAGGAAGGGTATGAATATGATGACTTAGTGTACGTAGCTTCTAATGTATTGTATGGAAAAAATAATGGAAAGAAATCCGTTATAGTTACTAAAGATAGTGATTTAATGTATTCTACTTCTCCTCAAATGGACTTATTTAGAATGAAGTCTGGTAAATCAGAAGCTAAATTAGTTACTTATGATGAGATGTACTATAAAATTCCAGAATCATTAAGAAATAGAGGAATTACTTTATATCAGTATAAAGCTTTTTTAGATTCTTTGGGTTTTGGGCATAACGCTATGACTGTTACTAGAAAAGCATATTGTACTAATACAGAATCAACCATATTAAAAATATTAAATGGTGACTATTCTGATGTTGAGGATGTAGATACATTTAACAAACAAATGTTAAGTTTTGATGTATCTAAGTTTCCAAATATTGATAAAGTAGTTAATATGATTAATGAAGATTTTCCTACTATTGGAAAAATAGGAAGTTTAGAAGATTTTCACTCTTTTTGTAGTAAATATAAAATAGAGGGAATTTCTGATAAGTATTTTTCAGAATTAGTTGGAGATTTAGATCCAAATTTATATACTAAATATTAATTAAAGATGGATAATAAATTAATTATTAGTTTTAAAGGAGAAAGATATTCCTTTGATCAAGATACTGAAAGAATTTTTAAAGATGGGAAGGTATTATTATCTTCCCAAGCTTCTCCAGTATATAGTTATTTGGGGGATAAAAATAATCCCCCAAAATTTAGTGGAATATTATTGAAAGATATAAATTCTATATTAACATTAAATGGGAAGATAAATCCAATCGTAGATATTAATACTATAAAATAATTATATATGTTAGGAGGAGTAATTGGAAAGCTCTTAGGACAACAATTAAGTCTAGGAGAAATAATGAACATAGATGCAGGTAGACAGGAAAGGTCTAAAGATTGCATAGTAAAATTAGTAAAAATATTCCATATACTTAAAGAAGAAACATTATTAAGTAAATTTAAATCAATATTTCTTAATAAACCAACTCTTCAAATGTATTATTTAGTATTTAAATTTGAAGTAAAATCTCCAAATAGTACTCATATAGTATTTATAATGACCAATCCGGATTATGATATAGTAAATTGGAAGAGTAATCTAGTTAAAGTATATTGTGATTGTAAAGATTTTATGTTTAGGAGTGCATATTTATTAGATAAAAATAATACTCTTTTCATAAATGATCATATTAAAACTTCATTAGGTCAAGCTTTAACTACAGCTCCAAAAGAAAATACAAAAACTTCTTTATTATGTAAACATAGTTTTGCTGCGGTTAATTGGTTAGTAAATAACTACAGTAGTGTAATGAAAACTATTTAAATATGGATAATCTTAATGATATTATAGATAATTTTACGTTAAAAAATAAATATAAAATATGCCAATTAGATGTTAAAATTATTCGAAAATTTAATGTATACTATATTTCCCCTATAGTGAGTGATGACTTGTTTGCTACTAAACCAAAAGGAGCTATAAGTAGTAAAGTTTCTATAGGAGTAATGACAGGTATAACATGCGAAGCTTTAACATTTATTCGTAGAAAAAATCATTTTATAGTAACAATAAAACTTACACAATTTGACGATAGTAATAAAAATTTAAATAATCTATTATCATATATTGATTCGGATGATTTTATTATTAGAAATAATCATAGTTTCGATCAATTACTATTGTATAATTTAAAGAGTAGTTTTGAAATACTATCTAATGATAATATAGTTATTTCTACTATTATTGTAGATAAAAATGAAAATGTAGTAAAAAAATATGGAGTTTAATTATGATAAATATGTTCCTGATGGATATAAATGTAGGGACTCTGAATCATATGGAAATATATTACTAAGTTATCTCGAAAGAGAAAACAGAAACTGTATTGTATATTATACAGTTGATTATGTAGTATATAGAAGAAAAAATTCTCTATTTATTATATTTTATAGTTACTCTTTCGTATCAGAGTACCTAGAAAAAATAGATACTAAAATAGTTAGAAATAATGTAAATGAGTATATTCAATTAGTTAAAAGCAGTAATATGCAAGGGATTAGATCTACCTATTTGAATAAAAAAATAAATACATTTCATATAAAAGATATTATTAATATTATTTAAATAAAGAAAATATGAGTAAAATACTTGCAATTTCAGATATTCATATATTTGATTACCCACAAAGAAATTATACAGAAAAAGCCAGATTGTATCAATCCAGAATAGTAACTCAGAATATTATCGATGCTGGAAAATCTAGTGGTGCAGATATATTAGTAATAGCTGGAGATGTCCTAGAAAAATCAGTAGTTCGTCCTTATGTTTTAGCAGAGGTGAAGTTATTCCTAGATACTCTTATGTCAAATTTTAAAGAAGGATATATTATTTGGGGAAATCATGACCAAGATAATAAAGGAACGGACCAAGATTTTACTGATTCTTGTTTATCTGTTATGTTGCCTTCAAATCTACATTATGCAGATAAACAAGAGTTAATTATAGATAATTCTAGAATAGCATTTTATAATTGGAGACCACAATTTGATTTAAGTTGGATTAATGGAGTAGTTGATGTACTATTTACTCATGCTACTATATCATATGGTGTTGGAGATTATTATAAATCTCAAGTATTAGATGATAGTAAATTTAATCTTGCTATTTGTGGAGATATTCATAAACCGGCATCAATAGGAAAATATGTAAGTATAGGAATTCCTCAAAAGTGTAAAATGTCAGATTCTGATTATTCTACTGGAGTTGTCTATGATTGTGTAACTAAAACATATGAGTGGGTTAATTTAAATCCGAATGATAATCTTATAAAATTTCAGTATATCAATGATCAATCGTTAGAGGGATGGAATCAATCTAACGGAACTTGGTACGTTTATAAGCCAGATAATCTAGTGATCAATAATGGCGTTAGAGATATTAAAGTTCCAGCATGGGAAAAAATTGAAAACCTAGTAAATTCTATAATAGTACACAATAATCTTCAAAATGTGCATGGAGAGGTTTTAAAAAATTTAGATGTTACATCTAAAGAAGTAGATTTTAATTTCTCTTTAAAAAGATTTTATTGCAAAAATTGGAGAAGTATTGATGAAGTAGAGTTATATTTTGATGATTTAGATAAAATATTAATTTCTGGAAAAAATGGTTCTGGAAAATCTAGCTTACTCAGTGCTATTAGATTTGCATTTTTAGATTGTCCCAGTATAAAAGATTTCAGACAATTTGGAACTAAATCTTGCTTAACTGAAGTAGATTTTGAATATCAGGGAAGCTTATATAGAATTCAGAGAGGTAATAAATCTGATAAACCAGTGTATGGGCTTTGGATAAATGGGGAACCTCAAAAATATAATAATAAAACTCAATTTGTTAAAGATGTAGAGGAAAGATTTCCATTCATAGGATACATAAATGATATTTATTTCTTTGATGCAGATCATCACAGATTTATTGGAGGAATGTCTAATGAAAAGAAATTAGATATCATTAGTAAATTCTATAAAATGGATAGAATAGATTCATATAATGAAGCGGCTGAAATAATATTAGGTAGAATGAACAATGCTTCTAAAAAATGGTTAGAAAAAATTGGGGAGAATAAAGAAATATTAAATTATCTAGATTCTAAACTAAGTTTGATTCAATTACCTAATATTGATAAAGAAACATTAATAAATGATAGACAGATTGGATTAGATATGCAGAAAAAAGCTAAAGAGTGGTCTGATTATATTATAAATAATAATAAATTAGAGGCTCAAATTCAACTGTTTACTGAAACATTAAATGAGCTTATTCAAAAGAGAGATAATTTAAGATCAATCGATATTATTAACAGTGAATACAAAGATCTTGAAAAAAAGATAGAAGAGTGTAATAATAAAATTTCAGAAGTAAATAATATAAATGTAGAATATAATCTTAAATTAAATTCTTTAAATCAAGTAAATTCTTTAGGAAATCAACTATATCAAGAGTGGGTAAATCTTGGAAAATCTAAAATATGTTCTTTATGTGGACAAGAAATTAAGAATAACGAATCTATTGAAGCACATAAAAAAGAATTAGAAAATAGATTAAGAGATTTATCTACGCAGCAAAGTGTATTAACTAAAGAACTCTCTTTATTGGAAAATAATAAAAAACAAGCTGATAGTATAATTACTAACTGTAAAGAAAAAATAAGAGAGTATAATAAACAGTCTGGATCATTAATATCGGAAAAACAATGGATAAATAATGTAAATGACCAAATTATTAATACACAATCTTTACTTGATAACTATAAAAAACAGTTATCTTCTATGATTATTCCAGAAAAGATAGAATTACCAGACGATTTTATGCAGAGAATGTCTAATATAGAGTCTGGAATAAATGCTTGGAATAATTGGGAAAGTCTAAAAAATGATAGATTAAAAACGGAAGATATAATTAATGATTGTAATAAAGAGATTGAATTAATTAAATCCTCTACAGTAGACTTAGAAAAATATATAAAATTAACTGCTCCAACTGGAAAAATTTATGAAGAAATAATGGAAGCATTATCAAAACAATTTAGTGATAATTATGTTAAGTATGAAGTAGTTAGAAGTACAGTTAAATATAGAGGAAAATTAATAGATAAGCTAGATCTTCAACCTAGTTTCTTTAATAATGGGAATTGGGTATCTTATGTAGCTTGTTCTAGTGGTCAACAAACGGTTGTAGATATAGACTTCCTAAGTAAAGTAGTAACAAAAATGGGTCTTCTTGTAATGGATGAATTCCTAAAACACCTAGATCCAATGAACCATGATATTTGTATCGAGAAAATTTCAAGTATGAATATTGGATGCATAATGTTATCTTCTCATATGGAATCTATATGTTCATTTAATAATAAAACCTGTAAGTTAGAACTTAATGATTCAGGAATAACAAAAATAACTTTAGAATAATATGAAATTATTAGATATAACATATAATAATTTATCGTTCAGTAATATAATTAATACTACTGATTTTTTTAAAAGTGGACCATCTTCTGAAATGATATCAGTAAAAACTTTATATAATAATATAAAAATTTTATTTGGATTAAATTCAGAAAGAGTAATAATTAGTTTATCTGAAGTTAATAGAGTATATAAATTTACTTTATTAATGCCAAATGATATAAAAAATATATTTGGATTTATAGTATATATACCATCTCAAAGAAGATTAGATATATATACATCAGAAAACGTTCAAGTTCCACTAATACAGTATAAAGGAAAAAAGATAATGTATAAATCATATCCTTATTTAATAGACAAGGCAGGATTAGATAAATTATTCTCTAAACTAATAACAGTATTATAATATGTTAGATAAGAATTTTAAAGAGTTATTAGAACAAGCATTAGAACAAGATAAAGATGAGATATTAGAAATTATCTCGAGTTATATATCTAAATCAATAATTGATAACATTAATAAGTTCAATTCATTAGAGGAGACTGATCTTAAGAAATATATAGATAGTAACATAAAAATTAATCTAGATGTATTAAACGTTAGTACCAATTCTCAATACTATCAATTAATTGATAAAATAAGAATGGTAAATAGAATATTATGTGGAAGAGATGAATTATTAGATTACTACTATTATCAGGGATCATTACCAGTTGTGGATATGTTATCAATATTAAATAATAAAGTAGGAGAATTAGAGTGTAGAATAAATAATATTATAATGAATTCTAATTCAGATGAAACTTAAAAAAGAAAGAGAGGGAATAGTTCCCTCTCTTTTAAATTTTTACTCTCCAATTAATAATCTCCTGTACTTTATCTAAGTCATAGTATGTAGATGCTTCATTCTTAAGATTATTTGAGATTTCTTTATATTTTTCTAATCCTGCATTATCTATTGATCCAACTTTATCTAATCGTCTTAATAATTTATTTAAATTATTATTTTTGTATTCCCCATCACAATCTCCATTTAAAAACTTCCATATAACAGAACAACCTTGGTATAAGCTAAGTTCAGCAAAATATAATAGTTCTTCTCTATTCATATTAGTAGTCATATTGATATGAAGATCTAAATATTGTTCTATTGCTTCATTGTATCTCTCTTGATAAATTTGATCTACTCTTGTCCATTCATGGTAACTATGTCCGGTAAATTTTTCCCAAGTCAAGTCCCACTGTTCATATACTAATGGAGAAAAACAAAGTTCGTAAAAATTAGGATTCCATCTAATCTCTGTAAATTTAACCATAAATAGTGGATAATAAAAATTATCAGAAAAATATCTATTAAATAAATCCCATCTTTTACTCATACAGTTTACTACATCCATTATCTCTTTACTTCCAGATTCTCCCCATAGAATTGAGTTAATTATTATATTTCTTCTTAGAAATTCAAAAGACAATGAAAAATATTCTCCTGAATATTCTTCAGATGGCTGTAAATCTCCATGAGCAATATCATGTTCAAAAGAATCTAAAGTTAATCTATCAGTTTCTCTTCTCGGATTTGCTATTAATTCATATCCAATTTTTTCAGCGATCCATGTATATGTAATGTTAGAGAAATTAGACTCTAATATATCTGAACAGCCGTCATACTCTTTTGTACCAGGTTGAAGAGTTAATTTATAACATAGGGTATTTTCTAATACGGTATTACGAATATCAGAATTATTGCATAAAAAATTCTCAAAACATTCCTGTAATATCTTTCCCAATGGACCTTCTATATCATTCTTTAGGTAATCTATTTTATTATATATTTTCATAAAAATCTTCCAATTTAAAAAGCTTATAACCCTTATATATGAATAAATTATAAATAGCGGCGGGATTATAACGCAATCGTATCTCGTAACAGTATAAAATAGATGATAGCCGCATAATGTGTTACGATGATAAATAAAACAATACAATTATATAAGTAGTCCCGCATTAAAAGTAGACAAGATTTTCTAGAGATCTTGTCTACTTATTTTTCCTTCTTAAAAACTCTCAAAATCTTATATATGTATACATATACAAAACAAAATTGGCGATTAAAGTAGAGAAGAATCAAGCGAGATTAACTTCTCTACTTATTTTTTTTATTCTTGTGATTTTATGTAATTTATTATTCCATCAACGTGTAAATTAATTACTGCTTTCTTTCCTTCTTCAGATAGTAAAAAATCTACTTCATCTTTATTAGTCATAAATAAATTTTCTGTTAATACTGCTGGCATTATAGTATGTTTTAGTATATAAAATCCTGCTTCTTTATCTGAATCACCGTCACTAGGATCCTTTCTTAATTTTTTCCCAGGAAGATATTTCTCAGCAGCTTTATATAAATATTCAGCTAATTCATCAGATTTACTAGTACCATAATATGTGTAAGCTTCCCATCCATTAGCAGAGTTCCAACTATCCCCCATTCCGTTTGCATTAACATGACAAGATATTAGTACAGAATCACATCCATTCTCAGTATAATACTTATTGGCTCTTCTACATCTTTCCTGAAGACTAATATCCTCTTCTTCTGGCACTAACACAAATGAATCTATTTCAAGCTCATCTAATTTATTTTTAATTCCCTTAACTATTTCTCTAGTATAGGAATACTCTAGTAATCTAGAGTCTACAGATCTTTTTCCAGGAGTATTAACTCCATGACCATTATCCAATATTATTTTTATCATAAGTTATATTATTATATTAATTATAAATAAAAAAATACTAGAACAACTTAATAAAATTGTTCTAGTATACCATATATTAGAGTTTTGACTTTTTATAATAGCAAAATAAAGATATGAGAGAGGAAATTAATCCTCTCTCATTAATTTTCGTACAAAATTATCTACCCTTCGTTTAACAGAAGGAAATAGTGTATAGGCTGTATATGAAACGCCTAGTAATATACATACCCATAATCTAATTTCTCTACTTGTTTCTGTAGCTTTACTCATATTTTAATGCTTTTATTATTACATGAATAAGGCTTTTAGTTGATATTAGAGGGAATCTATTTCAAAATTTCCTCTGGACTATTAATAAATTTTGCTTTTATTCTACTATTTCCTTGAGAAATATTATTAATTAAATTTAATGTAGCTTCTAAAGATTTCTTTTGATGAGCTTCCCAACCATCTTCCATAATACCTATCCAAACAAATCCTTTTCCTGATGATATACATTCCCATACAGAATTAACCATTTCAGCTATACTATATACTCCAGACATTTCAGGTGTAATAACATATAGATGTGTATTACATAATTCATTTTTTTCTTTGTTTTCAATTTCTATACATTCTGGAGTCCAATTAGGAACTACTGGATTAAAATAGCTAAATTTTTTCTCTTTTAGTATTGGAATTAACTCATCTCTCCAAGTAGAATTTCCACAAGTACCACCTAAGAATATCCTTTCTGGTTTTTCTTCTTTATCTAATCTAATATTAAAATTAGATGGTTTTAAATTTATACATACATATTCTTCTTTAGCTTTCGGTATAACACTTTTACATGAAAATACAGTCAAATGTTTACTATCATCATAGTTTGATATTCCCAAGTCATCTTTGAAAAATCTTACTAAACAATCTTCCAAAAATTTAATATGATTAGAACAATCCTTTCTAGTTATTCCAGATTTAAATACAAATTGGAGTGATAAATCAAATCCAGGAGAAGTAGATAACCAATCTATATCTTCAGAAAGATCTAAAGCTCTAAGTTGTTCCCTAACTTCTGCTTCTAAAGTTTTTGCTCTAGGATTTTTATAAATGTAAGGAACTTGTTTACCACCTCTTGGCAAAACCCCTGCTTTGTATAAATCATTAACTGAAATAAGTTTATTTTTTAAACTTAGAATAATATTAATTTCTTTCTTTTTATTCATAATTTTATTATTTTATTTATTATAAATATAATACAGTACTTAAAAACCTTATATATGAAAAATGATATAAATTATAAATATTATGAAGAAAAAAATACTTTGTAGGTTTTTAAGTAATAAAAAAAGTTGTAATATTGTAGTTGATCTTATTATGTATTTCGACTCAATTCCCAATTTAGGTGAAGAAGTAATATTTTTAGATAAAAATATTAAAAAAGAATTAATTAATTCTGGAAATAATTGTATTAGTGAACATTTAGATGCTGATTTCAATAATATATTTACAATTAAAGATGGAAAAGCTATAGAATTAAAGACTAATATTTTCAAAGTAGTAAAAGTTATACATTTTCCAGAATTAAACAAAGATGATGAATCTTATATAGTTTGTGCGGAAATACATTTAATAGATGGTAATTAAAAAGAGAGGAAATTTATCCTCTCTTTTTTTATTTAACTACATCTACTCCATCCACAATCTTGACAATGAATACATCCACCATCTCGTACTAATTTTCCTCCACATTCAGGGCATACTTCTCCTTTGACTTCATTAGATTTTACATACTTACTTAATATTCTGCACATAGCACTAGAAAATGATACTATATTATCATTTACTTTCTTAGCGGTTTTTATTATAAATTCAATATCTACTCCATGACGAAGTAACATGGAACTATATAATGTAGCAGCTCTCTCTTCAATATCAGTAGTAAGTACTTTTAAGTCAGGTATATACAATTTATCAGACTCAAAACTATATTTAGCTTTCTTCACTTTTATAATTTTTCCTTTATGATTCGGAAAATTAATCATCATTTCCGTTGGTCTAAATGCAAAAATTTCATAAGGTTTTCCATCCATTAGACCTACAACTACGATAAATTGTTCTCCTTTTACTTTTACCTGATAATAATCAGCTTCAAGCTCTTTTGGTCTCTTTGGTGCGAGAGTAGAAGGTATAGAGTCTACTTTATTATTACTCTCATTACTAATACCGGTTAATACTCCTTCTCGACATCCATCTCTATAAATAGTAATCCCTTTAAGACCTTCTTTCCATGATTCGATATAGATATTGGCGATTTCTTCTTCTGTTGTTTTATTATCTAGATTAACAGTTGAACTAATACTATGAGTAATATATTTTTGAACAATACCTTGAAGTTTTACTCGTTGATGCCAATTTATTTCAGGAGCAGTAGATCCATGATAAGGACTTTCTTTAAATGCATCCTCCCATTCTTTAATTGTCCACTCTTTATTTAACTCTTCTTCAGTTTTTCCATACTTCATAGAAGCCCATTGCATTAATCCTGGATGAACAACTACAAAAAGAGTATACTTTTCTCCTTTAATATCTGTATAATCTACTCGATCACCTTCAGACATACATTTTCTCTTTCTTTGATAGAATGGCATAAATATTGGTTCAATTCCAGAAGAGCAGCGAGCCATCAAGCTAACTGTTCCCGTAGGAGCTACTGTTGAGAATGAAAGATTTCTTCTTCCATATACACTCATTCTATTAGCTCTTTCTGGGAAATTAGTTCGTATAAATTCATACCAATCATTACTTCCTTCTTTTGCTTCATTATTCTCTCTCAAATGCCATTCTCTATATCCATCGTATGCTGGGAAAGTTCCACGTTCAATAGCCATATCTATATTAGAATCAAGTTCTCCTAAGAATATAATCTTCATAATCTGATCGACCATCTTAAGACATTCTTCAGAATCATACTTTAATCCTAACATTGCAATAGCATCACCCATTGCAGTGAAACCCAATCCGGCTCTACGTCCTTGAATTGCTGTATTATTTATTTTATTCCATAACTCATATTCCAATTTATTATCTTCATCTTTAACTACATTAATTATTCTTGATACTGCCTCTATTTCTAATTCAACTAGATCATCTGCTAATCTCATAGCCTCATAAGCAGTTTTATATAATAATTCTTCATTAAGATGAGCTTTTTCTGTAAATGGTTCCTCGATAAAACTTTTTAAATTTAAATGTATCAATCTACATGAATCATAAGGACCCATAGGAATTTCTCCACATGGATTAGTTGATACCATTTTAAAATTTGGATAAACACCATCTGGAGAGTAATTATGCATAGTACTTTCAAACATTATTCCAGGTTCAGCAGTATTCCAAGCACAATGCATAAGAGTGTTCCAAAGTTCTTTTGCTTTAACTTTTTTTATATAAAATATTTTATTATTATTTCTGTGATCTTCTAAATAAGTTAATTTATTATATTCTACATCAAGATAATCTTTTGAAAAGTAAGATAAATCTTGATCTACAGGATATCTAAGATAATAATCTTCATCTCCCTCTACTGCTTTCATGAATTCATCAGTTACTTTTACACTAATATTAGCTCCAGTAACTTTAGTTAAATCTTGTTTCTTCGTAATAAATTCTTCAATATCCGGATGATTAATATTCATAGATAACATTAATGCTCCCCTACGACCATTCTGTGCTACTTCATTTGTAATATCAGAACATACATCCATAAAACTAGCAGCACCAGTACTAGTTTTTGCAGCATTGTTAACACTAGCTCCTCTTGGTCTAAGCTCTGATAAATCGTATCCAACTCCACCACGACGTTTCATAAGTTGAGCTTGTTCAGATCTTGTTTTCATAATGTCGGCATAAGAATCTTTCGGAGAGCCGACTACAAAACAATTTGATAAACTAACTAACTCATTCGTACCAGCTCCAGACATAACTGATCCACCAGGAATTATATATTTATAATCTTTAAACAGATTATAAATTTTTTCTTCAGTAAGATGTCCTCTAGAATATCCGTAATTTGACAGTTTTAAACTGGACTCTGGATTCTTATTCCATCTGAATTTTTCTTCAATTCTAGAAAATTCATGAGCTAATCTTTTGTGTGTATCATCTGGAGTATTTTCCCCACTTGCTGCATATTTATTTTTCCATGTTGAAGCAGCCAATTCATCACCATTGAAATAATCTAATACTTTATCTTCCATTTTAATTTTTATTAAATTGTTATATATAATATAGTAAGTACTAATGCACTAAAATATACATTAGTACTTAATTAATAATTTATCTATTCATTAATTCAGTATCTTCGATAAATTTTTTTGCAACTTTATCATGCTTCCAAATAGTTTGATTAGAAGATCCTCTAAGGTAGAGTTTATCGTCCTTTAGGGAATCTATATATCTACCATCAACTATATAATCACATAAATCTATTACATTTCTCTGAGATTCTGTTAAATTTTCTGAGAGATAATATCCAGTCCAAAGCCATATTTGTTTTTCTGGATACATATCTTTTATCTCTTTTATTAAATAATAGAGTTCATCTGCTTGAAGTAAAGGTTCACCTCCTAAAAAAGAAACTCTTTTAACACCTTTAACTAATTCCAAAAATTCTTTTCTAACATCTTCAGTAAACTCTTTTCCTCCATCCAATGACCATGCAACCTTATTAAAACAATTTTCACAATGAAATAAACAACCTTGTAAGAAAATTGAAACTCCTATATACGGTCCATTAGATATATCTAATTTTCTAATAATAGAATATCTCATAATTTTATATCAAATTTAAAGTTCATGATCATCTGCGTGAACATATCTATCTTTAATCTCAGCAGTACGTCCTTGGTTCCAAAAATTAGATCCTATATATCCGCATGTACGGCGAGAAACATGTAATTTATGTTGATCTTCACATCCACAATTTGGACATTTCCATCCTAATATTCCATCCTTATCTATAATTTTTATCTCTCCATCAAAACCACAATTAGAACAATAATCTGATTTTGTATTTAATTCTGCATAAGATATATTATCATAGATAAATCTAATTATTTCTAATACAGCTTCTATATTAGATGTTAAATTTGCACATTCTATATAAGATATCATACCTCCACTAGAATATGGTTGTAACTCTGCTTCTAGTCTTAATTTTTCAAAAGGATTAATTTCTTCCTTTACGTTAATATGATAGCTATTCGTTATATAAGATTCATCAGTAATTCCTGAAATTTCTCCAAATCTTTTCTTAAGACATTTTGCAAATTTATAGGTTGTACTTTCTATAGGAGAACCATACACACTATATCCTATGTTTTCCTCAGATTTCCATTTATTACAAGCATCATTTAATTTCTGCATTATTTGTTTTGCAAGATCCATATGTTTTGTATGAGACTCTCCAGTTAAAGATTTAATACATTCATATAATCCTGCATATCCTAGAGAAATAGTACTATATCCATCAAAAAGATATTTATCAATTACTTCTCCAGGCTTTAACCTAGCAAAAGCTCCATGTTGCCATAAAACTGGGGCTACATCAGATTTAACACCAACTAAACGCTTATGTCTGATATATAAAGCTCTATGACACAACTCTAAACGTTCATCTAAAATTTCCCAAAATTTATTAATATCTCCTTCTGCTGATAAACCTGCATCAGGTAAAGATACTGTTACAACTCCTTGATTTAAACGACCATAGAATTTATAATTTCCATTTTCATCTTTCCAAGGAGAAAGAAAACTTCTACATCCCATCGAAGGGAAACAGTTTCCTTCTTTTAGTTCTTTCATTTTCTTCTCAGATATATAATCTGGGACAAGTCTTTTTGCTGAACATTCTGCTGCTAATTTTGTAAGATACCAATATTTGCTATTTTCATAAATATTATCTTCTTCAAGAGCATATATTAATTTAGGGAAAGCCGGTGTAACAAATACTCCATCTTCATTAGGCATTCCCTGGATTCTTTGTCTTAAGAATTCCTCAATTAACATAGCTAATTCCTCTTTATACTCAGCAGTTTCATTTAAATACATAAAGACTGTTAAAAATGGAGATTGACCATTTGTGTTCGTCATGCTGTTGATTTGATAATTAAAAGTTTGAACTGAATCTTTTATTTCTTTCTTCAAATCAACATCAGCTAGTTTTTTACTAGTTTCTTCATCTACACCAGCATCTCTATATTTTTTTAGAAATCCATTATAAGAGTCTCTAACAAAAGGAGCTAGATGTGTTAATGTTATAGTACATCCTCCATATTGAGAGCTACTAACTGCTGTAATTACCTGTGTTGCAATTGTAGTAGCAGTAATTAATCTATGAGGTTTAAAAATCTTTGTTTTATTAATACATGTTCCATTCTGTAACATATCCTCTAGATTAATTAAACAACAATTGCTGAGGGGCTGAGCTACATAATCTAAGTCATGTATATGTATTAAGCCTTCATCATGAGCTTGAATAATATCGGGAGGAAATATTTTTCTTCTAGCGATATCTATACTTACAATTCCAGCCATATAATCTCTCTGAACAGTTACTAAATCTGAATCTTTATTCGAATTTTCAGATTTCCAATATTCTGATTCTCCTTTAATTAACTCAGTAAGTTGTTCATCTATAGTATTAGTATTTCTTTGAAATTCTCTAACACTTCTATACCCTTCATAGGCTTTTGCAGTTAATTTATGTCCCTTTTTTATCAGTTTATCATAAACTAAATTTTCAATTTCTTCTATAACATATCTATCTAATCCTCTATTATCTAATTCTTCTTCGATTTCTTTAGATATATTAGTAGCTACTTTTGAACTTTTAATTCCACTAGATTTCATGGCTTTTAATATAGCCTTTTCTATCTTTTCCGAATTAAAATCTTCAAATAATCCATTTCTTTTTATTACTTTAAAATTGCTCATAGATTAAATTTAATAATAATTATTATTTCGAATTTAAGTTATATTTTAAACCTAAATCTTGTACTATGTATTTTTCTGCATCTTTAATTATAATTTCTTTAGTAATTTTATTATAAGATTTAGTAAATTCAATATAATTATTTTGATTTTCTAAATAATCTTTAACTCCTCCTGGAAACTCTTTTGATCTAGTTGGCTCTTTCAAAATTACATTTTCAATAAAATCTATATCTTTCTGTATTAATAAAATTTTATTAGGAGTGTATAAATGATTTTGTTCACATAATACATTTTCTTCATTAACTACATTATTAATCCAAGATTCATTAACGTTAATTGATGGATTATTTTTAAAATAATAATATAACATATCAGTAATTCCTCTTTCTACTAAAAGATACTGTATATTATTCTTACTACTATCATAGATATGATCTTTCAATCTACACAAATGTAAATTAGCATAATTTAGATCTAATTGCTCCTGGCCAAGAATTTTTTCATAATATTTCCAAGTTTTTATAGAAGAGCGCATTACATCTATATTATCGGAAGAATATGAATTTTCATTTTTTTGTTTACATTCACTTCTCCATTTATTTATCTCTGATTCTATAGTGGTACTCTTAAAAGTACCACTCATTCCGTAATAAATATTTATAAATCTAAACATAGCGTAAATTTATTTAAAAAATCTTTTTTCTCTCTAACAAAAACCTTTCTAGATTCAATAGGAACCTCTTCATAATATTCTCCAGGAATACAATGTTTATATTCTTGATAAATTACACAAGTTTCCCATTCTCTAGTTTCTGGATTTTTCATTAATGCATTTTCATTAAGAACTATATATCTGTTCTTTGTTTCTTCATATTCTACAATTTTTTCCATAATTATAAAAATAATAAATAAATATTAAAAAGAGATATAAGTACACAACAACGTAATATCTCTTCCTATAAATAAAGTTTTAAGGAGATACTAAAGGTAAAAAAGAGAGAAGAGTTTGCAAACTCTTCTCTCTTGACTTTAATCTTTCTTTACGGAATTCATTAATTCCTCAATATGACTTTTTTCTTTTTGCCCAAAATTAATAAGCTTAATCATAGATTGCTTAAGATCTTCTTCATAAATTACAGTACTATCAAGAATCTTCTGAAGATAATTACGACCTTCTCTATAAGCTTCTTTCTTTGCTCTAGATTCAGCAATTCTTTTACCAATTACTTCATCGAATTTATCTTCTGGATGACATTTAGAAAATCCTTTAACAGTAATTAATTCTGATTCCTTCCCAAAAACATTATTTTGTGAAGATTTCCAAGTATTCACTAATACTTTCATGATACAAACTACTGTTTTAGTACTTTCCTTTACAATAAATTTTGGCTCTCCTACAAAAACTACTTTCATAATTTTTTAATTTTATAGTTAATAAATACAATAATATCATATATAAGAAATTCAAGGTTGTATTTTGCTCCTTTTTTATCTTTATTACCTAATAATTGTAATAATTAAATTTATATAATATGCTATACTTATTTGGATCTGGATCTTGGGATAATAATAGAAAAATTATTAAAGTTGGATTTAGCGATGACTTTGATAAGAGAAAATTAAGTTACTATCATCATAATCCATTAGGAAAAATGATAAATACTAGAGAAGGAACTTTATTAGATGAACTTAGACTTCACCTAAGACTAATAGACTACAGAGTTGAGTTTCTGGAAGAATGGTTTTATGGAGAAGATAAAGATGGGGAAGATATAATTAATATATTTAATGAATCCTATGAAGAGATTAACAAATGGTTATGGGAAAATAGACAAAGAACTTTATATTCTCCACAATTACCAGCACCGGGAACATTAAAAAGAGAATTATTGGATGAATTAACAAAGACATATAAGGGTAAAGAAAAAGATAATGTAGAAAAATTATTATAAAAATAAATAGAGAGACCTTAGTCAAGGTCTCTCTTCTGTTTTTGTCCATCTATTTATTCCAGAGAGTGGACAATCTGAACAATCTTTTTCTCTAATGCAATAATTATCACAATAATCTGCTACTTTATATGGTAACTCATCATCATGTACTAAATAACTATCTATAAACTCATCTACAATTGAAACTGTTCCTAGATAGTAATCATTACCTGCTACTTTACCTATTACGTTTATAATATATTCATTAATAAACTCATGGTCACTAATATAAAAGAATTTAATATTAACTATGTTAAATATATTTCCAAAAATACATTTAAATTTATCTATCTCAAACTCAGAATAGCCACCGTCTATTCCTTTACCTCTAAATCCAAGAAATTCATAGTTTCTTTTACTCTTTATAATATCAGATAAATTTTTTATTTTTATCTTATCATTTATATAAAGATCTAATCTTGGACTACTAGATTGTATCTCTATTATGTATCTGTTAGATTTTCCCATTCTATAATATTAATACTTGGTACGTACTTCTCTCTATAGTATTGAGATACATTAATTAAATTAATATTATTCCATAATAAACTACATGGATAATGAATATGTCCGAAAATGTGGTATTTTGGCTTTATCTCTTCTAGTCTTAATTTTAAAGATAAATTTCCTGGTTCATCATTTTTTCCATAAGCTCCTTGAGAATTTTTAATACACGGTAATTCGAAAACTCTTGGAGCTTCATGAGTAACTAATATATCACACTTTGAAATCTTAGATATATCCTCATTTCCAGATAAATGCGGAAATGCAAAAGTATACAATGATGTTCTAGGATTTCCATAAATATAAACACTTTCTCCACTAAGAAAAGATACAAACTCTTTTCCTTGATCTACTAATACAGTTGTAGAAAAATCATATCCGAATATCTTTCTGATAGCAAGAAAATTTTCATAATTCTTTTCTAACCAAAAATCATGATTTCCTGGAACTATTATAAGTTCTTGTAAATCTGGAAAAATATCTTTATTAATAAATTTATTAATAGATTCTTTTAACCAAACTTCTTGATCTCTTACGTTATCTGTAGGACATATATCTCCAGCAATAATAAGAAATTCTATTCCTCTATAAGTACTAGTATATCCATCAATTCTTCCATGTAAGTCAGAAATACATCCAATTTTTATCATGAGTCTCTATCGCTATAATAACCATTTTCATATAATATATTTGCCGTAGTAGAATATCCACAATCATCTTCATACGTATAATATGCTAAACCCCCTTCAGGTATTTCTTTTTGAATTATAGGCCATAAAAAGTCAATAATTTCCTCATCAGTTCTTCCTCCTTCATTTAATTGATTCCATACATCATCTTTACTATATTCACTTACAAATCCGTAAGGAAGAATTCCATAAAGAAATCTATATATTTCACAACTATTATCTACTTTTAATAATCTTAATATATCTTCCTTATTTCTAACTAAAATAACTTCAGATGATATATAATCATTAGAGTTATATAAATCTAAAAACTTTTGATCAACATCAATAAGGAATACTTGAGTACTACTATTAGTAATAACATCTGAGATACTACTAATGATTCTTTTTGTCTTCTTCATAAAATTTAAATTCTGAATAATTAAACTCTGCTATAATATTATTATTACTTAAACTTAGAAAATTCTCTTCAAATTTTAAATAAATATCTTTTGGAGATTTATTATAAGTTTCTGAAATTGACTTACTTAACATACTGTTCGATTCTTCTATCCATTCTTCATTTAGAGGAAATGAATAGTAATCTGCTTCCATTAGGTCTGATATAAACATTCCGGTAGAAAATCCCAGAATATTATATTTTTCGAAAAAATCAGATGCATGACACCATATACCGATACAAACTTTCTTTTTTCTTAATTCATCGACAAATTCTGAGTTAATTAAAAATCTTCCTAATAAAGGTTCTATATTATCCTTTACTATTTTATTACCACACATTAAACCCTCAGCTGATCCATGTCCCAACATTAAAACTACATCATGAAACCTTATCAGTTTTCTAAGATTGCTCTTAGAAATAGTAATATCTCTCACTACAGTTTTATTGGGAATATTTTCATATGAACTACATAAAAAATCTGTAGTACAATCTTTTGGATGAATTATTAAATACTTAATCATTGCTCCATCTATAATAGTATTCATTTTCTACTTCCCCAGAATTATTTGGGTATAATTCTAATAACCTATTTAAGATTCTTTGATTATTTATATAATCATAGTATATGATTATTGGTAAATTTAAAGATTTTACTATAATAGGTTTAAAAATTTCCCAAAACTTTTCTTCTAATTCTGGATAATTTAATGCTAAATTTCTATAAGTCGATACATCTTTATTTCCCAAAGATCCTATATACACATAAGAATGTCTTGGAATAGAGTATCTAACTAAACTTTCGACATCTTCTTCTGTTTTTATTTGAAAAAATCGATCTTTATATTTCCTATAGACTCCACTTCCTACCATCTGCCTCAGTGCATCGGGTCCTTGAATTATAAAAACTTCAGTACTACTATTAGTAATAATTCCACTAATACTACTAACTAATCTTAAACTCATAATTTAATTTTTATTTACATAAATAAGAATTTAAAGGTATAATTTTGAATAAAAAATAATACGTTTGAAAACACCCTAAAATCTTATATATGATATGATAATATTAATTAAAATTAATAATATAATAGAGAAATATTATTAATTAAATGGATTTTATCTAGGAATTAACTGGCTTATATTATCTAATAATTAATAAATGATTAAATAATAATTATAAATAGTATAAATTAAATGTCGATAATGATTTCCAGAGATTCCAGAATTAAGGTAATACTTAATGAAAATAGATAAGATCAACCCAGAAGTTACATTAATATATAAGTTTTATAGAATAAATTGAAATAGTAATGCTATAATTAAATATATTAAGAAATAACTTCTGGGAATATTTTTCTACTACAAAACCTCTACCTTTTCGCGGTGTAGTAGATAACTAGCACTAAAGTTGTGAAACTAAAGAGGCAATGAATAGGAGAAATCTTATTCGGAGTAATGATACTATGATTTATTATCTAAATTTTAGTGTCAGAAAAAGGAGACTTATAACAAAACAAAAATTATGATAAAATATTTTAAATATAAAAAAGTAAAGTATATTTATTTAAGTAAAAATTTACATAGATTGTATCTTAATAGTCGAATGTCGTAAGAAAGTAATAATATATTAATTCTTAGAACTCTTGGGTTATAGGGAGATATTTGTTTTAATGCATGTAAGCAAATTTATAAAGAAGATGATAGAATATCTGTAGAGCCAAGTAAGACAAAATCGTGAATGACATTAAGATAATAAAATCTATGGTTTTATTTTTTTTAACCTTATAAGAGACGATTATTAACAATTGTAAAAAAAGAAAATTATGAATAACGAAGTATTAAATTTTGAGTATAATGGAAATATTATTCCATTTGCATTTACAGGAAATGATGTAATGATTAATGCTACAGAAATTGTTAAATGTTTTCCTGGCAAGAAAATAAGCCATTTCCTTAGTAATCAACAAACAAAAGACTTAATTAAACAATTAGAGAGTGAGGTAGGAATTCCGGCATCACAATTAGTAGTAATAGTTAAAGGTAACTATAGTTCTGGAATTAAACAAGGAACTTGGTTACATAGAAAATTAGCAATTGCACTATCTATGTGGTGTAGTCCTGCTTTCTATAGTTGGTGCCTAAGAAAATTAGATGAAATAATTACTAGAGGTTATGCATTTAGAGATATGGAAATAGCAAAATTACAAGGAGAAGTAAATAATCTAAATTTTGTAATTCAATCTCAAAAACCTCAAGTAGATTATTATAATAGATTTCTTAGTACTTCTGAAATGACATATTCTATGATTGATGTAGTTAAAGGATGCAATCTTAGAGTGTCTCATAAAGCTATGTACAGATTACTAGAAGATAATGGTTTTATTATGAGACAAGGTAAGAGATGGTACCTAAAATCGCCTTGGAGTAATTTTGGGTATACTAAGGTTTTACCCGTTGAGATAAAAGACAGCTTAGGGAATACAGTTATAAAAAATAAAATAGTTTGGACAGAAGCTGGAAGACATTGGATTTGTTCGATAGCAAAAGAATTAGGAGTTATATAAGACTTTATAAGATAGGATTTTATTCCTATCTATTTTATTGTCCTTAAAAACCTTATAGATGTAAAAAATATTAAAAACTAGAAAAATTATGAAAAAGTTAAAAGAAATTGAGATTAACAACTCAAAATTAAAACTAGTAAGTTATCAATACACTCCAGGAGAAGAGCTTGTAAATAAAGATAACCTTAGGTACCATATTGCTATATCACTTAGTGGTCAATCAGTGACAGCAATAAAAAATATAGCAGTATCAGGTGAATACTGGTTTATTGAAAATTCTAGTAAGTCGTTTGGTGATAATATTTACTATGATAAAGTAGATTTCAAAGAACTAGTATTAATAATTAAATGTCTTACCAAATACTTCCTATACAATAATAATAATTTGGAAGTACTAGAGAAATTGATTCTTTCTACTAAAGATGATGCTATTATATCAAAATTTTATGACATCTATGGAAAGAATGATATCAAAGATTATGCGTTATTACTTGATAATATAGTAAATACTGACAATTATAAACAAACTCCTTGTAAAGATACTTATAATAATATCTATACTAGAGAAAGAAATTACTCTGTATATAGATTATTAGATGAGTTATCTCTAGAAAAAGCAGAAATATTACTTGACCCTTCTTTAATTGGTGATTATAATGCAGTTTCTAAGAAAAAAGTAGATCGTAGAAAAGATAATGAAATTCAATATAGGGAGTGGAGCAAAATCTATGGATTGACTAGAAATAAGACGAGAGCAAATATTAGTATATCTTATACTGGAAAAGCTCTTGTACAAGTTCCTAATAACCCATACAATATAGTTCCTGGAGAAAGAGAAGTTAGTGTAAAAAAATCAATTTGTATTATTAGAGACGGAAGATTAAATCAAGATAAGATAGGTATTAGGGCTTCCTCTAAGTTAATAAGTAAATTAAAAAAACTTGGAGTTGCAGAACCATTATTGTATAAAAATGAATGTCTTATAAACCTATCTAAGCTTCCAGTAATCTCTAAAAAAGATATTAAATTGGTTAGTAGTTATTACATGGCAAAAATAGAGGCTAGTTATATGGTAGCTAAAGTAGTAACTGAATACTTAGACTTGTTTTACCCAGAAAAAACAATTACTACTAATTATTCAAGTATAGAGGAAAAACAAAAAGATGAATTCCTAAGATCGATTGGAATAGTGGGAGATTTCTATGTACCAAATAAAGCAGATCTAATTAATCAGGATTCTTACACGACAGTAGAATTAATAACCTATATTGACTCTAATATTATTCCTCAAGTAGCTAGTAAAAGATATAGCTTATATAGAGTGTATAAGAATAATGGTGCTTGTAAGAATTCATCAATTAATAGTATATTACGTCATGTTGATTTTACAGGAGATATCGATAAACTGAGAAAATATTGGAAAGAAAGACTAGATAAATTTGCAGAAGAGATAAGAAAACGAAAATTCCAGATCATCATGTCTAAAGTAACCAAATTTTCTGATAATATATTTATTGAGGATGCTTATAAGAGAATAACGGATATTAGCACTAATGTAGATTTTAGAATATCTTGGAAATTTAATAAAAAAACTATAAATTTATGATAATAAATAATCTAGAAGAACTAAAAAAGTTACTTGTATTTAAACAAAATAATAAGAATAAGCCAGAAATCTATTATTTTGTACAAGTAATTCAGAGAAAAAAAGATAATCCGGAGTTAGAAATTCAAGAAATTCAAAGGTATGCTTGGTGGATTACATCTCTTAGATATTTAGAGAAATCTTGGAATAGAATACAGAAAATGTGCGAAGCTTATAATGCCAGAGCATATATTTCTATAACTCCTAGAAGTTTAGAAAAATTTGGAAAACAATGTATGTTTGAATATTCAAAAAGGGTTGCTAATAATGATTACTCTAATATTCAACATATTCCTAAAAGAGTAGCTCTATCCAATGAAACTCTCCAATCTAGAGGAGTAATTAACAAGCCTAGATGGATATTAGATGTCGATTACGAATCAAAAGATATAGCTGAAGAAGTATCTAATTTTATATCTAACTATACTACAGTATTAAGTACTATAAAAACAGTAACTGGATATCACATTGTAATAGAATCATTTAATTTTACTAAACTTGATGAATTTAGTAAAAATATTAAAAGATCTGAATATGTAATTCCTGGAACAGATATAGAATTTGCTCTTAAAAAAGATGGGAATACAATACTATATGCTAATATTAAATAAAAAAATAGAGAGACTTGAAAAGTCTCTCTATTTTTTTTTATCTCTTTCTTATAACTTCATCTATAATTCCAAAATTAAGTGCTTCTTCTGCACTCATGTAATTATCTCTGTCACAAGCTTTTTCAACTTCTTCATATGATTTGCCAGTCTTTTCGACTATAGTATCATACAGTGATTTTTTTATTCTTAATATTTCTTTTGCCTCAATTTCAATATCACTAGCTTGACCCTTTGCACCTCCTAAAGGTTGATGTATCATTATAGTAGCTCGTCTTAATGCACTTCTCTTTTTATTTGTTCCATTTAACAGTATCATAGCTCCGAAAGATGCTGCTAATCCTGTACAAATAGTTCTAATATCAGAATTAATATAATCCATACAATCTAATATAGAACATCCACTATAACATTCTCCACCTGGAGAATTAATATACATCGTTATATCCGCTTCCTCCATTGAGTCTAGGTACAGTAATTGAGATACTACGATATTAGCAGTATCGCTATTTACCTCTGTTCCAAAAAATATTTGTCTTCGATTCATTAATTCGCTGAAAATATCTAACTGAGTCATATTATGCTCAGCTTCTTTTATTATATATGGATTAATATATCCAGCTTGTTTATTAGACATTTTTTGTAATTGATCATCAAAGCTAGTCATTTTAAAATGATTATTTGCTTTGTAAAAATTTCTAAAGTCTGTAATAAGATTTTTTCTTTTCATTTTTACTTATTTTATAATTAATACATTTATAAGATTTTTAAAGCTACAAAATTACTATTATAATACTTTAAACTCCTAATAAATGAATATAAACTTAAATTTTCTATAATATGAAACTGTTAAATGTTATTAATTTTGAAAAAACAGGATTAAGTGGTAGTGATGTAGTAAATTATCATGTTTTAGACGGTCCATTAGAACAGACTCTAAAGTTCTCTTATGTAAATCTAGATAATCCTCCTAGTAATATAAATTATCCAAAAGAACCAGATGTAATATTTGATACTGCTATATGTAAAAATCTAATTATAACATATCCATTAAAAAATACTGCTATATTTTCTATAAGAGGAAATTCTAGAAATGAATTAATTAAAGAAATTGTAGAAGCTTATCATAAAATTTATGATATAGAAGAACAATCTAGTACAGCTATTGCTAGATCTATGGGATTTAATACAGCTAATAATGTTCCAGGATTATTTGGTATTTGGGGACATTCTTTAAGAGATCTAGTATTACATAGAATATCAATTTATAAAAGTTGTATATTATTAGGAATTGATTCATAACAAAAAAAAGAAAGGTAGATAAAATCTACCTTTCTTTTTTTCATAGTTTATGGATATAAAATCCTATTTTTTGGAGGATATAAAGGATTTATTCCAATATTTCCAGAAAATGATTTAGCAAAAGCTTTAACCGTAGCATTAAACATACTAGTTGTAAGAATGTCAAAAGTCTTTTCTTCTTCTAAATAAAATTGTTTTTGAGAATAATTTATTTTTTCTTTACAATCTCTGATTAACTTAGATATTGAATCCAGTGAATGAGTTAAACTATTATTATACTCTATTAGATCAATAATAGAATTATAACTTTCTCCAGATTTTATTAAATATTCTAATCTCCTTTTAATAAAAATTTTTTCATCCAGTAAAGCTTGATATTCTAATCTTAAATCTTTATAAACTTTTATTAAGTCCGAATGTTCTTTATTCTTCATCCTACTTTTCCAGTTTTTGTTAATCTAGATTTTAAAATCTTACAGCCTTTCTCTCCCTGATAAATAATCAAATCATATTTTAATAAATCACTATTATTAAAACTTATGTGTTCCAATGATAAATCATATAAAGATATATTACCGATCTTACAAGAACACTCTAGATCATTATCATCTACTATTAAAGTATTTAATAAATATTTATTCATAATTCTAATAATTTATTTAAGTAATAAGATTCATCTAAACTCTTTTCTTTATTTTTTATAAATTCTGAATTTAGATTATTTCCATATTTTTCTACAAATTCTTTAAATTTACTAATGCTAATTGATCCATGTTCGCCTAGATAAAGAGATACGGCTTTTAATAAAGATAATTCTTGTAATAAAATATTCTTAGTATCCTCTCTAAGCTCAGAGAATCGACTTATTATAGCATCTCTAATAGTTAATTTTTTATTACTATAAGTATGATTAACTCTAAAATAATTATCACTTAACCCACCGGGTATTGACATATGAGATTCTGTATCATAATTTGAAAAATAGTATGGTTCAAAATATCCATTGTTGTAAACCTGTTTTGAAAAATAATCCCAGGCATTATAAATATCACTTCCAGATCCCATTAATCTTTTTGAAGAGTCCTTAAATACTATTTCTTCAGCAGAATAACCAGCTAGTAGTATTCTAATTTCAGAGTCTACATCTCCTCTGGTTTCAATTTCTCCTTCTTTTTTAGGATTATAAGAGTTTACAAAACCTCCATCTCCTGATGAAACAGAAATTATATTTCTAGGATAAACTCCAGTTTCATAAAGAGCTACTATAGCATGACCAGCCTCATGAACAGAATTAATATATCTCGTTTTTCTTCTAGTAGGACATCTTAAACCTCCCAACTGTAATTTAATTATTCTCTCTATACTTTCGATTCTATCAACACTAGTGTTAGTATCATAAAAATCAATAGTTAAACTAGTTTCTGGAAGTTTTAACTCTTTTTCAATTAAATCTGCTCTATTAGTCAAACTAATTTTTACTAGATTAGTATTTTCTGGTTTATTAATAATTATATCTGATAATAAAGGAGATAATAAAGATCCTATTGTTGTAAACATGGGTCTTACCCCTTGAGTGGGAAATACTCCTTCCAAATACATTACTTGCGTAATATCATTATTACTCTGTAATGTTATCCCTGTTTCTGCTTTAAATTTTTCATAAATTCTAGATAATTCTTTCTCAATAATTTTAATAAAACTATCTTTTGTTAAAGCAGGATAAACAATAAGATTATTACCAAGTCTTGCAATCTGTTCAGCTCTAAATCTTTTCTTTAAAGATTCTTTTATATCATTAATAGATACTCCTACAGTTTGATAGTAAAAAGTATCAGCATCCATGTCTGGAGAAATATCGTCTTCTACTCCAAAAGCTTCATCAATATTTCCTAATATAAATATTAAAGAGTCTGAACAATTTAATTCTTTTGGCTTATTAATAAATTTCTCTACATCATCTAATATAGATACTAGTTCTTGTAAAGATTCAGTAGACATAACTGACTTAATAGTATTTAATCCAGAACCTTCTTTAAAAGAATTACACTTTCTATAAATAATTCTAAGAACATCTTCAGGTACCACAGATAAAGGAGATAATACATCTTCTTCATCATTATCATTATCTAATGGTTTTTGACTTTTTTTCCCTAAAGAAGAACTACTATCATCTATCAATAATGACATATTTCTACTATACCAAAAACCTCCTAAAGATAGTAATAATTCCTTCGTATCTTCTCTATTTATAGTTTTTCCAGAATTTAATTTTATATCTGGGCAATTCTTAGAAAATTCACGAATATCACTAATAAAGTTAGTTAATTTATTAGTATCGTAGTTATATCTACTTACAGAAATTATACCACTATCAATTAATGACCATAACGGTCTTAATGGAGATTTTAGTAACTCCTCACCAGTTTGACTTATAGTTCTAGCATATTGAAACTCATCAAAGACGAAAACTCTTTTCTCCATTAAAGCCGGATTCTCTACATCATAATAATCATCTCCAATAGCTTCATAAATCTTATCAGAAATATCCGAACTACTAGATTCATTAGCTTCTAACCCACAATCAAAATAAATTGCATTTCCGGCTAGACCCAATAAGTTTATTAATCTTCTAACTACACTAGTTTTCCCTGTTCCAGTTAAACCAAATAAACTTATAACTACCGGTCTCTCATTTATTTCGGGAGTTATGTACCAAGGAATTATTCTTTGTTTAATTTGATCTATTATATCATCAATTCCAATAAATTCTTTTTTTAGAGTTTCTATTGCACTATTTAATTTATTAAATCTATCAATTCTAGATTCTGGAATTACTAATGAATCTAAAGTTACTGTATTTTTCATAATTAATCTTCTTTATTTCCTTGAATATCTACAATTTTTAACTTTCCCACAAATTCTCCTCCATAGGAAAAATCATATTCATCTTGACCTGAAGATATTTGGAACGTATAAAGTTTTCCTTTATCACTGAATATTGTAAGAGCATATTTTTTCTGCTGATTATGCTTTATTTTCAATTTCGTAATTCTAAAATAAAGCATTCCATCATTATCTGTCTTAATTACTGCAGAAATATTACAAAGTTTAAGTAATTTATCCTGCTCATTATTTCCTGAAATAATTTTTAAAACATCAATAGGAAGATTTTTGAAATTATCATACTCTCTTTCAAGACGTTCATAAAATAATCTATCTTCCTGAAATTTAAAATTCATAGAAAATGGGATAAATCTTAATGAAGTACCAGTTTCTTCTGGATCATTATTAGAAAATCCTTCAGAAATAATTCTAACTTCCTTTACTTCTTTTTCCTTATCCTTTTTATACTTTAAAGAATAAGTTGATGTCATAGGATCATAGTCATAAATACTAACTATTAAAGCTTTTGTAATAGTATTTGACCAATTTCCAGTAACTTTATCTTTAGTATATTCTAATAGAGCTACTTCTGTTCCTATATATCTCAATAATTCTCCACTTTTTGGTATATACTCTAGATTTCCTTCAGAAAATCCATAGAGTTCTTTCATTTTCTCTAATGTAGTTTTTTCTTTCATTGTTTTAAAATTTAAATTTATTTATCAATAATAAGATTTTTATTCAATATTATACGCATTTTCTATATAATTCATAGAGTCAATCAAGATTCTTCTCGATAATTTATTTAGATCACTATATTTTTTAGTATTATAGTTAATAGAATAATACACTCCATTACATATGCCTTCTTTTATTACTACACTGCAGACTAATCTAGGATAATCAGTTTTGTTATATACATGAAATAATTTATAGAAGGTCATATTTAATAAATTAGACTTAGTGACCCGAAATTCGCCACAATCTATATTATTAATATCTTCAAGAAGATTTTTAAATATTTCTTTAATATTTTTTTCTAACTCACTATTCATTCTAATATAGCTTTTTCCAAATAATCTATAACAGCTAATGTTATAGTTTTTTCTAATCTAACTAAACTTGTAAATTTAACATATTTATTCGGATTAAGAGATAGAAATACTTCATTATTATTTGTATCTAAAGCTACTTGACAAATAAATCCTGGACCTTTTAAACTTTTTTTATTTAAAAATAATTTAAAAAATTTAATATTTATTCTAGTATCAGTAGATAAAGAAATCCAAAAACTGCCACTATTTCTTTTATCGGATATATAACCCCTACTATCTAAACATATATTAAATAATATATCTTTAATTTCTTTATCTAGTTCCAAATAAGAGTAATAATCAATATTATCTATCATTATTTTATTATTTTAATGACCTTTCCATAAACTGATTTAGTCCAGCCATTAATTCCTCCGTGATTATTACCTATTAATAACCCTTTTTTGGAATCTATTGATTTAACTAAATGAGTGTAATATAATCCATGAACTTTACAGTACACTATGTCTCCAACTTCTACTTTATCTAAAGTAATCGGTTCTAGTACATGTTTTTGTCCGCTCTGAATTATAGGGGTCATTGAATTTCCTTTCTCAGAAGTTATAAAAGTTTCTCCATTATTAAGTCTTTCCCATTTAGGAATAAACTTAGTCTTTTTTACATCTTTTATATTTTCTATGTTTTCTTTCTGCTTCTTTTTTATTTTTCGCTTTGCATTCATATCCGTCATTAAATTTAAAATTATGAACAAATCCTTTATCTATATTAGACTTATAAGATAGTCCATTATTAATACTTTCGCTAATTAATTTATCAACATACTTAGTATGACATTCTACTGCAGAAGAATAATTAATATTATTTATAATTACTTCTCCTTCATATAAAATTTTATAGTTATCATATTCTACAGGAATATTGACTAAATAATCAAAATTTGGATATCCAAAATCAGAGGATGATCCACTTAAGTATAATATTTTATTATTATTATCTACTTCCCAAAATCCACCACCATGACAAGAATATTGATTAGATGGAAGAAGATCTCTATGATAACCTACATCACCAAGAATAAGTTCTCCTTGATTAGAAATTATAAATTTTTTCATATCACTTTATTAATTACTTTACATTATTAAGATTTTAGGAGGAATAAAAAAGAGAGAATAGATATCTATTCTCTCTTATAAAATTTTAATCTTCTTTTCCGGCTTCATGCTTACAAATCTTAATCTGATAGATATAACTATTTACCGTTTCAAAGAAATCATCGACTCTATTGATAATTCCAGTCCACATCATGTTATCTTTTGCCTCAATCTTAACTTTTGTAAGCTTCCCTCTAAGATCTACTAACAATTCTTCAAATTCTAATGCATCAGGAAGAACTGGATCCAAATCTCCGGGTTTAATAAATCCCCAAAGAGCTTGAGCATTTTCCATAATAGCATCTTCGAATTTCTTAAATTCGTCAGTAAAATCATCAATTAATCTATGAATACTCATAGTTTGTGAAGAAAAATGTAATTCCTTTAATCTAGTGTTGATTCCCTGGAATTCATTTTCTAAGTTTAAAATAAATTCATTATTCATCTTTCTAATTAATTTAATTGTTTTATTTTTATAAAATCTGATATTGTTTGTGGATTAACTCCTAACCTTCTTCCCATTTCTGCTTTAGAAACATTATTCCTCAACATTTCAACTATAATATCCTCTTTTCCTTCTAATAATCTTTTTCTCGGAATTCCTACTGGTCTACCTAATTGAATGCCTTTAGATTTCATCATTTGTAAAGCACATTTGGTTCGTTTAGAAATCATCTCTCTTTCTTTTTGTGCACTAATTATATCAAAAAATGTTTCGTATACCGACATACTATCTTCCTTTATTATTTCTCCTTTCCAAATAGGAAGAATAGCTGCTCCTTCCAACATGCAGTGGTTAATTATAGACATAACCATATACACATTTCTTCCTAATCTAGAAATTTCAGTAACTAATATTAAATCTCCTTTCTTTATTCGATCTAATATTAATTTACCCAATAGTCTAGAATTAGGTTTTATAGCACCTGATATACTTTCCTCAATCCAGGAATCAACTCTTATACCATTTTCTTCACAGTATTTATTAATTTCATATCTTTGCACTTCTACTGTTTGTTTTTCAGTAGATACTCTAATATAACCATAAATCATATTTCGTATAAATTAGTATTTCCTAAATTATCAGGAGAGAAAATTTCTCTCCTATTTTCATCTATAAGGATTTCAGATTAAATTTTTAGCAATTATTTAAATCCCTTAAAAATCTTATTATTGGACATAAAACCAAGCGCTCGTAATTTTGTCTAACATTTAGAAAAATTAACAACAAACAAGAAAAATTATGTGTAAAATTAATCGAGGTTTAAACTTAAAAAAGAGAAAAACATGAATTTAATTAAAGATTTTTAGAATACTGATTTAATAAACCCAAGAAATAATATAATAATAGTAAAACTTAATTAACCGCAAAAACTATGGATATTAAATCAATTCTAAAAATAGGTTTTAAAGTATTAATTGCAGGATTAACTGGATTTGCAATGTATGTTGGACTTAACGGAAAAAAGTCTAATAAAGTCAATGTTAATAACACTGATCGATCATCTCCATCTCAAGTAGATGATAGTAATGTAAATCCTTGTTATCGAAATAACAATAATCAACTACAAAATCCACAAGAAGAGAATTGTGAATTTGTAGATAAGTTAAAAGGGGTTCAAGAAATCGGTGGAAAATTATTAACTTTCATTCAATCACTTACAATGACTGCTGATAGTTTTTCTAGAATATTTGGTGAAACAAATAATAATTCTTATATTGGACAGCCTTATTTTAACAATACCTGGGGAAATCATTATCGTCAACCAATGAATTTTGGAAATGGTATGATGGGAAATAGAATTTCTCCATTTATAGTAGAAGTATATTAATTATAACTAAATTTAGTTATAATTAAATTATAATATATAATAACCTCGAAAAAATAAGTCTAGGGTACTCTCTCCCCTAGACTTATTTATTTTTTTAAAAAATAACTTCTTTTAATAATTTATCATTATCGCACATTGATATTCGAGGGCCTGGATCTGAAAGTTCAGATTTTTCGATATCAGATTTTTCTAAAAAAGAGAAATGATCTAAACAATACTTTCCCACATATCCATTATTCTTGTACGTTTTTATAGAATTACTTAATTGATATAGTGGATCCTCTTTTCTTTTCATCTTAATATTATCAAATAATTTTGTAATTATTTTTCTGAGAGTCTTTAATTCCTTACTAAATCTAAATCCAATAGTTTTCTCTTCTGCAATAATTGATAAAATCTTATTAATAATAACTATAGTTACATCCCCTAAAGAAAGTTTTTTATCTTTCAATCTTTTAAACTCTCTTTTAAGTACTGGTTTAAAGAGGTACAGAACTTTGCCATATATGATGACGTCATCTTCTGTAATTTCTTTATTAAACTTACAAAAAGCTATATTAACCGTATTCATATATGACTTAGTGATACCATGATATCTATTCTCTTCTTCTAAAAATTTTTCTAATTCAGAGAATAAGAATTCTGTAATATCTAATAATCCCTCAAGGAAAGTATCCTCTGGAACCTGTACCTCTTTTGAGACGCGATTTTCTATAATATCCTTCATAACTTATAAATTATTTAATTAATTACTTATCATTAATAAGTATTTAAATGCTAATTAAAAGCAATAACTTCCTTATATCTGTAATATTAACAAATTTTAATAATAATAGATATGTTACAGAGTTTTGAAAAAAAGAAAATAATAAAGGTAGTAGAATCAAATCTACCTGAATTTATTGAAAAAGAAAAAATAATTGAGGAAATAAAAACTATATTAAATGAACTGGTATATAATAATTTGACAGAAAATGAATTAGAATATTATAAATTATATCCTTCTAAATGTAGAGTTGGTTTATATATTGAACTTTCAAGATTAAAATTAGAGTTAGATGAAAGTGAAAAAAAGGATTTTCCAATGATAACTTCTTATTCTTCAGACTATTATAAACAATGTATTAGGATTTATTTTCCAGGAACTAATAACGATATAGTAGATACATACTATAATAAGTCCTTTTGGGAAGAGTTAAAACTTTCTGATAAAAAGAATTTTGAAAAATTAAAAGACTTAACAAAAAACTTTATTGAGTTATCTAATAAAGTTCATGATAAAGTATCAACTTTAAAAGAAGTTCTTGATTTACCAGATATAACATTAACTAGCTTGAAAAAATATTATCCAGAATTATATAAAATTGCAAAACAATGAGATCAACTAAATTTAAAGACGAATATAGAACAAGATTGCAAAACTATTTATTAGAGAAATCTAATTTAGTTACTGAAATGAAAAATCTTGAAAAAAATATTAATGATTTACTAAAAAATTCTTACAAAGAGTATGTAATTGATAAAAATGAACTTAAACTTTGTGAAAATAATAGAATATACATTCCACTAAAAGGAGTAACAATTAAATTAGCTGATTTAGGTTTAAGCGAAGATAAAACCAATAATTATGTTTCAAATAAGAAATTAGATGATAGTGAATTAATCCCAAACTTTAATGGAAAGGCTCTATATAAATCACTAATTCCAGAAACATTTACATTTAATTATTCAGATGATGAAATTCAATTTCCAGCAATAATAAAAAAGAGAATTGATGAAAATAAATCAGATGAATTAATGATCTACAGTAAATTTGCAGATAATATTGATAAAATACCAGAGAAAGTACTAAATAAGATAAAAACAGCATTTATAGATTACTGTCGATTAATCCATAAAATTAATAATTTTAAAAGAATTAATGCTATAAATGGAAAAACTTATTACGATATTGAAACTATTGAAGAATTGAAAATTGTATCGGATAATTGGTATAATATTGTAATGGGTTTTATAGAAGAAGATAAAAAACTAGATATATTTCCAAATAATTATAATATAGAAGAAACTCTTAAAAAATTAAAAAATATTATAGAAGAATAAAAAAGAAGACCCTACCGGGTCTTCTTTTTTTATACTAAATATTTATATTCATATATAGGTTCTTTATCAAATTCTAAAGAATCAACTATACATGGGAATGATGATTCACATTTTAATCTACTAATTAATCTAGGAAATAACTCGGAATCAACTCCACTATTAAGTTTCTTAGATAACTTTAATGATTTCGAATTTCCATCTTCTGATTTTATTTTTAAAATATCCATATACGTATCCCATATTCTCTGTGCTTGTTCAATTGAATTAGCTAAAATATAGTATCCTTTCCATCTATAGATATTAAAATTTATCGGAAGGATTTTAACTACATCTTCTACACAAATTGGAGAAGACTTATCTTTTAAGTATATTAAATAATCACTTTTATTAGAATTTTCTGAAGATTGTACTATATTTTCTACTAAGTACGTTCTTCCATCGGATAATTCTACTTCACCACCAATTCTAATAATTCCATCATTCCTAGTAATAACTTCTTGATTACTACTACTGCTAAATACTTTAGTTAGATTACTCATAATTCTTGGATTTAATATTATTCTCAAGAATAAGAGTTTAAAGGAATTTAAAACTAAAAGATTTATCAGAAAGAAGTGGTTTTAATCCCTGAGTACTACCTTTATATAATATATTAGGGCATTTTCTTATATTCCAATTTTTTAAGATCATCTTTTTTAATTGTCCTAATTTAATTGGTTTATCTCCTTCATAGTCAAAATTATCTTTAAGTGCATAGAATAAAATATCTTCTGCCGTATGTAAATCTTCTGCTATTATATGAGTCCACTCTCCTTCAGAAGAATCTGCATAATATACATTAAGATAGTTATAAGATCCCATTTCTAACTAATTCCTGCTCTATTGCATTCCAATTAACACAATAAGTATATATATCAATTAATTCTCCTGTACTATATGCACAATATTGAACGTTTCCATACGTAAGTGGTACTCCTACAGCTGTATCGTCTATAATAATATCTCCTACAGCTTTTCGAGCATACCCTACAATTCCTTCTTCCTCAGGATATCCATTTACACCATATAAAGGTATGTCTCTTTCTTTAAACCATCTTTCAGCCTCTTCTAAAGATGATTCAGTTCTGCGTCTTCCTGCAGAATAATTAAAAGGATTATTTCCAGAATTATTTCTACAAGTCCATAAAACTAATTTATGTCCTTTATTTACTAATTTTTTAAGTACTCTTTCAGCACCAGTATCAATTTCAGTAAATCCTGGTTCTGGAAGTTTAGGTACACAAGTTCCATCGAAATCTAATAATATTACTGCCATAAGCTATTTATTTATTCCTTTAATATTCCATTTACTAAGTTCTCTCTCTAAAATTCCATATTTAGTTATAAACTCTGGAATCTTATTTCTCTTTTTCCAATCAACACATTCTGTACTATCATCTAATAGTAACCCATTAATTAAAAAATTTTTAGCAATTTCAAAATCAACAGGTTCATTAAATTTATGTGAAAATCTAATTTCTCTATTAAACTCTGGAATATTTCTTATAAAAATATACTCAATAAATTTACTTTTCTCCATACAAAACTCTATCCTTAAATTCTATCCAATTAGCAGAATTAGACATCATAAATCCATACATAGCGCATTCTTTAAAATCCTTAACCCAATCAACTATAGATGTAGTTACATTTACCCAAATCCATTCAGAATCTGTTATTCTGACTCTCGGATTAGATTTACTCCATGAGTCTATATCATTAAACCCAGCACGTAGAGCTTGCATCTCCGGAGTAGTATTTCCAAAATATTGTCTAACTAAGTCTAAATTTTTCAATTCTATATCACTTAAATTTTTCAAAGATTCCGGATTTTGAACTTCTTCTATAATATCTTGATCTGATTTTATAGTTCTTTTGTAGATTGTTCCATAAGCTTCTATACACTCTGCAAATTGACGACCTATCATAACATAATCAGCCCCCATTGCTATAGCTTTTAATACATCTGAATGAGTTTTAATACCACCATCAGCAATTACTTTTACATTTCTACATGTATTTCCTTTCTGCTTCTTAATTTGACTAATGCTTCCTAACAAAGATGCCATAGGATAATGAAATCCATATTTATCTTTATCTACTAAAGAACCACTAGAAATACCAACTCTAACATAATCAAATCCAGAAGAACTATACTGAAGATACGTATTAGGATTAGCGATATTTCCTCCCATCAATATTACTTGATTTCCATACATTTGTTTTAATTTATTTCCTAAATAAAACATATAGGTATCATGACCATTTCCGGAATCAATAGTTATGTGATATTGTGAATTATTACTTCTCATATCCCTATCAATAAAATATTCTTTTACTTCTTGAATAGAAAAAGCAGAGAATATTACAGTACACGCCTCTAATCTAACATTTAATGGAACAGTTCTTGGCAAAATAGTTTTTATTCCATTATCTTGCCATACTTTCCAATTATTTACCCCAATTATAGCCTCCATAGGACTAGTAAATATAGGTAAACTTTTAGACATTCCTGTAACTTCAAGATTATCTATCACACTATAATCAACTTTTTTATTCCAACCATTATTTTCCATTGCTGGAATTAATAAAATGTCCGATAATTCTAATAATTTGCTCATAATCCAAGTACGTAATTTAATTCTTCTTCTAAGTAAATTGATTTATCTGATAATTCTTCTATTTTCTTCTCTTCTCTTTTTATCTCATCTTCCAAAAATCTAATTCTTTTATGGGACCTATTTATTTTATCATTTAAAGTTTTAAGTCCATGTTCTTTAATTAAAGATAACATTAATTTAATATCTTCTTTACTAAAACAAATTAAATATTTATCAGTTTCTGATAATATATCATCATTTATTTTCTTTACCTTATTATTCTCTAATAATAATTCAGAGTTTACACCTAAGTAATATTCTCTAAGAAGTTTTGTTATCTTTATTTTCTTTGGATAAACCTTATTTTTAAATTTAGAATCTTTAAATATTTTTATAGTATATATATTATCTTGGCTACCTAAATATTCTTCATATAATTTAATTAATCTATTAATCTCACAAGAATAAGTATTGTAATCTAATAAATACTCAAATAATCCTTTATTATATTCATCTAGACAAATTTCATTTAATGCTATTATAGATAAACTATTGTAAAAATCACTTGCTTTAAATATGTTAGATACTTTTTCAAATACCATATCTTTAATTAAAAGAAATTTATCATTATCATTATATTCTAAATTTTTAAAATTCTTATAAATTTTTTCATAATTCAACATACTCAAACTTAATGATCTCCGTAAATTAAATACAGAGCTACTCTCGTCATTAAATTTATGTTTAATATTATCTAACTCAGATAGATTACTTAATACTAATAATTTATCATTTTTCATAAAATTTAAAACTTGAGATTTAGTATAAGTATACTTATCTATCAAATCTCTTATATCAATAGTTAACATAAATTAATATTTTAAATTATAATTACATATATAAAGTTTTCAAGCGAACAAAAAAAAATAAACGGGCCCACCCCGTTTTATAACTTACTTTAATATTATAATTTCTTTACTTAATTAACTATCAACAAGAGAGAGGACTATCCCCTCTCTTATGTAAGATTATTATTTAGAAATAATCTTATTCTCCTCGAGAAAGTCTATGAAACTTTCTGCGCAAACGCTAGAACTCAAATGCTTAATTGAGTCCTTTTCAGCGTACTGGTTTACAAGAATTCCAGCACGATTAACTACCTGAGGATCATATCCTCTTTCTGATAAACGGTTAGCTACAGAAGCTACCGCATTCAATAAATCCTGATCTACCATACTACACAGAATTTAAGTTTGATTTTTAATTTTCCTAAATTTCGATCTTCATGATCTCTTCAGTAGGTTTACTCCTATATTTAGGTTCAAATAAAATCCAGGTTTATGCCTTACCCTGGACGGCAAGTAATAGTTATACTAAAGTTAATTCCTCTATTGTATTTACATAAAGAAACATATCATCCTTCAATATATATCTTCTTTTTATTCTTCCATTAAACTCCTTCACTTCATGAGTAAATGGAGACTTACTTCTGCTAAAGTCATTTATTTTCATTTCATGTACTTTATCTCCGTAATCTATAGCATCTTTCAATTCTCTGAAAGGTTTCTTTCCGTCGGTACCAATATACTGAATATTAGTTTTATTATCGTAAAATACCGACTCAAATAAATATATTTTATCCATAATTCTTTAAATTTATTTTATTATTTTTTTTTAATTTTCCAATTCAAGAGTTTCGTTATCTATTTATCAATAACTCTTCAGCAGGTTTATTCCTGTACTCTTTTAATAAAATGGGCAGTTTTAAGTCTTGCCTAGGACTTCCTGGATTAATATGCAGTTTTCACTACTCTCTTAAGAGCCGACTGAAAATCACCAGTTACACTTCCATATCTAGTATTTAACTGATCTACCTTCAGCTTTATTCTGCATCCTTTCCATTCTACTTCTAATGTATCACCATCGTTTAGGTGACTAATTTTCGATAATGGGAAATATGATGGCCACTCATTATCATCCATCCTATTCCATATTTCGTTCATAGAGGCATCATCTTTGCTAGCTTTCGCTATTCTATACTCCTCTTTAATTTTATCATCCCATTCAGGGATTTTTCTTCCATGATCAGCCCAATTCCCTGACTGATCTTCATCATTTGGGTTTTGATTTTCATCTTCGAAAACCCAAATCTCAACCAACTTGTCATCTTCAGATAACTCTCCGAAGATATTTTTTGTTTTAGTAGTATTTGCACCACTAATTTGATTTAATTTTCGTTCCCAATCTAACTGACTTTTTACTGTTACTGCACTATTAGGAACTATAAACATTGTTGCTTCTATCGTTTTCATAATTTTATATTTTAAATTGTTATTATCTCATTTAAAGTTAAAAAATCCCCGTATAACTCCGATAGGTCAGAGTGCTATTTCTGGTTACATTCCGGCTTTTTTAATCAATCTTTCCAAAAGACCTTCAAACTTGCCGAAACCGCGATAACGGCCTGTAAGCTGAGAAGCTTCTAGAATTACATTCAACCCTTTATAATTTACCTTAATAGTATCACCTTCCTTAATGGATTTTAACTGACTTAATGGTAACCATCTCGGGAATCTAGTATTAAATACCCAGAGTTCCATCAACTCCTCACCAGTTTTTACACCAGTTCTTTCGATAAATTCTTCTACAGTTGCTTTATCCCACTCCTCTACTTTTCTTCCATAGCAGTTCCAATTGTCCGAAACTTCATCATGTACCCAGATTTCAACTAATTTATCATTTTCTGGGAATTCAATCCCAGGAAACAAATTTCTCAAAGCCAATTCAGTTTGGCTTTCATGTTTATTATTATATTTCCGTTCGCATTCAAATTGATCTTTCATATCAACGATGTAGTTAGGAATAATAAACATCTGTGCTTTTACTTCTTTCTTTTCCATAATTTAAAAAAAATTAAATCCTCAAGACTTTTATTTAGTCTTGAGGAGTATGTTAATATTATTGTTAATTCATTCTCATATATAAGGGTTTCAAGGATTAATAGAAGGAAATTATAATAATACTCTTTCTACTTATAAAAAGAGTAAACGGAACGCATCACTTTTTTTTCTTAAAAACACTATTACTTATAAGTAAATTTCATAAATTCATTAAAAAAAGTGCATTACTATATTTTCTCTTTCGTTTGTTGTAGGCTAACGCCGCTTGAGTGAGTATTATAAATCATTAATACATAAAATTGAAGACTCGGGATATTTTTAAATTAATCAAATTTCTTCTCCTATCATGAGTCGAAGAAATTTAGAAAATCTTGAATGAAACCTATAAATATTCCTTTATTAAATGAGAAAAGGACGAATAGAGACCCCAACCCCTTCAAAGGGTTGGTGGTCGGTCTCTTTTCGAATTTAATATCCAATAAGAACGAAATTTATTAGAGGTTATTTTGATATGATATAATAAGCTAAAATAACACTGCGTAGCAGTGAAAATAAAGCTTAAACTCACATATCACCTTTTCCTCTATTATTTATCGTTCAATCGAAAAAGACCACGTCTCTCGCCTTTAAAGGGCGAGGACTGGTCTTGTCTTTTTCTCTTTCACTAATTTGATGATACATTTTTTTTAGACAAACTACTTCTTTGTATATTCCCTATTTTAGAATTTAAATGTATCATTTTGCTCTTTAAATCCACTAATACTCTAATAAATGAATCTAGAAATTACAATATCCCAAGTCTTCAAAAATAAATTATAAGAAGATTTGGATTTTAACTGGATTCTGTATTAATATGTTTAATAATTTAAAATATAATAGAATATGGAAAAATTTAAGATTGATGTACCAGGAGATATAAGATATATGTCAGAATGGATTGGATTTAATCTATCTATGTTTCCAGATAAATGCATCATTAACAAACAATTACCGGGGTGTGGATTTACTGAATATTTACTTAGAAGTAATGAGGATATCATAGTGCCTGTCCCTAGAAAAGTATTAGGCAAAAATAAGTATGAACAGCATAAGGGAGAGGTTTATTTAGTTAGGAATGAGATGGATAAAGATATTTCTACAGATAAAGATATTTCCAAAGATGTAAAAGATTATTCTAAAGTTCCTACTGAAGAAGAGTTACAAAAACAAATGCAGGAAAGGGAAAAGAAAAATAATGAAATTTATCAAAGATTGTATAATGAGATAGTGGAATATATTACTATTAGAAGAAATAATAATCTTCCTAGTAAAATATTAGTAACTTATGATTCTTATAGGATTGTTTATCAAATTTTGAATTCTCTAGGTATATTTCATAATTTTTATGTAGTAGTAGATGAGTTTCAAAGTATTCTTCATGATAGTAGATTTAAAAGTACTACAGAGAATCGATTTTTAAAATATCTTAGACAATCTTCAAGAACTATCTTCCTAAGTGCAACTCCGATGTTAGATGATTACTTAGAGATGTTATCAGATTTCAAAGATCTTCCATATTATACATTAGATTGGGAGAAATTAAATCCTGGAAGGGTAGAAAGACCACATTTAGATTCAAAAACTATGAAAAGTGTTGGTACAAAAGCAAAAGAGATACTAGAAGATTTTCTAGCAGGTAAGTATAAATTTACTGTTAGACCAGATGGAAGTATTGTGTATTCTACAGAAATAGTATTTTATGTTAATTCTATTAATCATATTATTAGTATTATAAAGAATAATGGATTAATGCCAGAGCAAGTAAACATTATTTGTGCTATTAATGATGATAATAGAAAGAAGATACAGAAGAAATTAGGCAAAAAATTTGATATTGGTAATATTCCAGGAAAAGGTGAATACCATAAACCAATTACATTATGTACTAGAACTGCTTATCTTGGTGTTGATTTTTATTCTACTTGTGCTTCTACTTATATCTTCAGTGATGCAAATATAGATTCTCTTGCCGTTGATATAAGTGATGACTTAGGGCAAATACTTGGTCGTCAAAGAGATATTAATAATCCTTGGCATAATTGTGCGACTTTATTTTACAGAACTACTGCGGATTATAGAAAAATGACAGTAGACGATTTTAAAAAAGTTTTGGAAAAGAAGCAAAAAGCTACTGAAAGCTTATTAAAAGCTTATACTGATTCTAAGGATAACTCTGTAAAATATTATTTAGCGAATGCATATCAGACACTTGCAAAGACTCAAAATTATAAGAGTGACTACGTAGGAGTAGATGTAGTAGTTAATGATACTACAGGAGATAAAATATTAGTACCTCATGTAAATGAACTAGTATATGTTAATGAGTTGAGGGCATTTAGGATACAGCAGATTGATTATGCAGATAGATTAACCTTATTCTCTACTTTATATGATACAGTAGAAACGTATAATAATAGTATTAATCAAGATGCAAAAAGTGTATTAAAGGAATATGAATCTCTTACTGATGTACAAGATAAATATAGGTTATTATGTGAATCTCCTTATCCGGAAGAGGTAATAAAAATAGTAGTGAATCAGTTACATGATAGTGATCCAATAAAGGGAAATTACTTATCTTTAGGACCTCAAAAACTTAAAGCATTAGGATATAAGAAGATAAATATACAGAAGGCCTTAGGAATAGTAACATTTAATCCATTACTCTTACAAAATCACATATATCAAGATTTTAAGGTAGGAGATAAGCTTAGTTTAGCAGAAATTAAAATTAAGTTATCAGATATATATAGTAATATAAATTATGATAAGGTAGCAAAAGCGAGTGATTTAGAGAACTTTTTTGAAATAAAAGAGTGTTTGATTTCAGTAGAGGAAAACGGAAAGAAAAAGAGAGTTAGGGGATATGAGCTATTATCTCAGAAACATGTACTAGTAGAAACTAAAATTGATTAATTATGATTTACTTAATAGAGACTACTTATTATAATAAAGAAACAAAAGAAGTATTAGATTTATTAAAAATTGGTTATACTGAAGATAATAAAAAAGATTTTAGGTATTCACATTACAGGCTTCATAATCCGGGGTTTCAATTGTTATATGAAATTCCTGGATATAATGAGGATATAGAAAGAAGAATACAATATAAATTTAGAAATTTAAAATATAATGAATATGGGCATGAATGGTTTTATTATTCTGAAGAGATAATTAATTTCTTTAAGGAGATAGATAAAATAGATTTATATTCTCTTCCAAAAAATATAGGAAAGAAACTTAAAGGAGTTATAAAAGATATAAGAATTATATTAGAATATGTATTACGTTCTGATGAATTAGAGGAATATTTAAGTAAATTAATATTACAGTATGGAGATGATTTGAATAAGGAAGTTGTACTAAATTATCTTAAAAATGATGGTAGAGATTTATCTAAATATTATGAGATAATTTCTTTAAGGGAATCTGGTAAGTTTACAGATAACGAAGAGTTAAATATAAAGATTAAGAAGATTTTAGAGGAATATGAATCTCTTACAGATATACAAGATAAGTATAAGTTATTATGTGAATCTCCTTATCCAGAAGAAGTAATAAAAATAGTAGTAAACCAGTTACATGATAGTGATCCAGTAAAAGGAAATTATTCATCTTTAGGTCCTCAGAAACTGAAAGCATTGAATTATAGAAAAGGAAATATTCAAAAAGCTTTGGGTATTGTAACATTTAATCCTCTTTTACTTCAGAATCATATATATCAAGATTTTAAAGTTGGTGATAAATTAAGTTTAGCAGAGATTAAACTTAAGTTATCAAATATATATTCTGAAATAAATTATGACAAAACTCCAAAAGCAAATGATATAGAAAATTACTTTGAAATAAAAGAGATATCATCTTATGAGAAAAATCCAGATGGTTCAAGAAAAAAGATAAGGATGTATGAGTTATTATCTCAGAAACATGTACTAGTAGAAACTAAAACTGATTGATTATTTCCTTCTATTAATCCTTAAAACCCTTATATATGAGAATGAATTAACAATAATATTAACATACTCCTCAAGACTAAATAAAAGTCTTGAGGATTTAATTTTTTAATTATGGAAAATTTAAATATTTTATTAGAAGATTTAGCTATTAGTATGGCAAGGATGAAAGATAATCATGAACTTTTAAATAGGAAGATGACTTTGATAAGAGTTGATTTTTCCAAAGATCCATTATTGGCTGGAGAAAAGGCTATTGATACGTTAAAGCGCTTTATAGAGTGTGAAGAAAAGAATACGCTTAAGTTGGAAGAAAAGATTGAAAATCTTAATAAATATGATTTTTATCTGAAAAATAACATTATCAATCAGTGTAAAGAGTATTTAACTATGGTAAAGGATGCAATAAAGGAGAGAAGGGAAAATGTTAAAGAGCTTGAAGAAATGGTGAATAAAGCCAAATGTAGCATTAATATGAACATGATTATCCTATTAACATTACTAAATAAACTCGGAGGGAAATAAATTCCCTCCTTTATTTTCCTTCTATTAACCCTTGAAATTCTTATATATGGTGATAGAAGTACTTGTGAAAGTACATAATAATTTAAGATTTTTGTGATAAACATTTGTGTATCAGTATTATTTGTGAAAATCGTACTGATTGGCGCTTAATCCCCTAGCGAGGGGATTTTTTATTTGTACTTATTAAATAATAGTATAAAAAATATAAAGATAGGGATATAATTCCCTATCTTCTTTTTTTATAAACCTAATTTTTCAATAAATACGATTGCTATATCTTTATACATTGGATAGTATTTTTCCAAAGTATCTCTAGCATTTAATGGTTTATCTGGTTTAGTTAATCTTGCACATTCCCAATCAATGATGGCTTCTTCCCAATTAACTATTCCAGATGTTTTATATTGTTTTATTTTCTCTTTTCCTTCTGTATATATAGGATGATGATCTCTATATCCTTGATGTATTTGTCCTATTCTTCTTACACCTAAAAAAGGGAGAAAAATATACATAAATAATTTATCCCAGTCATGGAATTTATATTTGTAATAGCCTAGTAATTGTTTCTCTACCTTTAAAAATGCTAAGTAATGTTTCCAAGTATACGGTATATGTTTATAGCAATCGATTATATTATTGATTATTTTCATTTTTCTATAAATTTTATAATTTTATCTAAATATCCGTTAGTTAATTCTATAAAATTTCCTTTATCTTTTAGCTTATAGATCAATGCTGGATTATGTAAAGATATTATAAATTGTGTATCTTCTCTAGGATTAGATATAATATTATATATCTCTTCTACTTTTCCAAGATCTAGATTTTTATCAGGCTCATCCATTACAATAGTAAAGACGCTAGAGTCTATATGATTACTATTATAATATTCTATTAAATTTTCTTTATTACATGATTTTAGACTTTTAAATAGATCATAATCATACTTTTCGAACATTATTTGGAATAATCTACCTATACTATCCCATTGACTTTCTCCAGTACTGCTATTATGATATTTATATGTTTGCATAAATGATGTAGAGTTTTCTAATCTATTACTTTCACTTAATTGTGAACTATCCCTTAGATTAAATATAGGTTTCTTATAATCTCCTAATATTTTTATTCCAGAGATATTCTCTTTTTTATCATCATCTATTTTAAAATTATACCCAACTAATTCATGAATACTATTATTTGTAATTTTTGATATAAATTTATCATTACAAAAATTATAATATTTAATTAAATTAAGTATAGTAGATTTTCCAGAACCATTTTCACCTATTAAGACATTCAAACCTTTTTTAAACTCAATTTTATTTGGAATTAATCCTTGTAAATTTTTTATATAATTTTTTGGAAAATTACCATCCCAATCTATTATTTCGATACTATTTATCATACTTTTTATCTTTTTCTAGTGAATTATGTGATAGTGTATTTTCTCCTATTTTTCCTCCATCTATATCATTTCTTTCAATAGAATCTAAGAATATATTTATAAACTCTTCTTCTCCTTCCCAACCTAGTTTTTTAATATATCCTTCTTTAGTTAATTTAATAAGATTTATTAAATCTATATTAAGCTTCCTAGAATATCTAATCATGGAGGTTAGCCAATTAGTATAATAACTTAAATTTGCATAGGAGTCTAGTTCTCCCCAAGATAGAATTATACCACTTCCATTTTGTAATCTTTTAATTGGTTTATTTCTTTTTTCTGGTGCTATAAAATAATTAGAAATAAATGTAACTACTGAATTATCCATATTTAATACTTTTTAATTAAACGTTCTTCTGTAATATCTGAGTTAAATAAGTTACTACAAGATACATAATAAATTCCCGTAGAATCTATAACTATAAATTTAAATGGTTCTTTCAAGTTATATATTTCTGCATTTGGGAATCTCTCCTTTACTACATCTCTTTCAATGCGTTTTTTATTACATCCAATTAATAATATACTAATAAGTATAATATAAATTATTTGTTTCATATTTCATTGATTATATTTTTATATGATGGTTTTTCAATCCAAATAAATTCTCCCAAAAACTCTACTGGTTTTTCCCAACCATTACGATCATGGTATATTAATTCTCCATCTTTATTAAAGAGGATTTCATGAATGCTATAATCAATTTTAAATATAGCTATATATCTTTTCGTTTTATCTTCAGGAGGTTCTTTATTCCATTGATGAATAGTACAGTTATCCCATCCATCCTTAAAGGATTTATTCATATCATAGCTATCAAAATACCTAGCCGTTTTTCTATAACTTTCTGGACAATTAATGTCTACAGAGTCAACTATTCTTTTAAAGTGTTTATAACTCTCTAAGTCTTTATTCTTCATATTCATATGTCCAAGCTTCACATTCATATTCTCCATAATCTTCGAATTCAAAATCTGGTAATGTAGAGACTTTAAATTTTCCATTATCTTCGTAGATAAATCCACCAACTATCGCTCCATTAGATTTCATTTTACAGAGCACAAATTTATCTTTTGGATATCCATTTTTAGGAGATTTCCATGAATACTTTTCTCTCAATTCTCTTAATGCATTAAGAGCATCATCTAATTCTATTGCTGTAAAAGAATCTAAGCAGCAGCTATCAATTGCTATACTTTTAAGATATTCTTCTGGACTTTTATTTAGTATTTCAATTGCTTTTTCTACATCGTCATCTGATATTCCATTCTCATTTGAGGTTTTTATTAAAAAGTTTCTTTGAAATGGATAATAATCAGATTCATCATCTAGTATTACATATCTAGTAACTTCAGAATTAGATCCTAAATAATAATTTAACTCTTTTCCTCTAAGAACATATTTATATTCTTTTTTATTACCTGGCGTTATGATAGGTGTCATTCCTATAATTAGCTCAGGCATTAAGAAAGGAGTCGAGGAAAATTGTTTATCGTTAGTTAAAGTATTTATTAATTCTTCTAAGTTATTATTTCCAAGTCTTCTACTAGATGTAATTACTATTTTTGCTTCAGTTTCATCACAGATTCTTTTAACTTTTTTCATTAAATCAATAGATAAATTATAATTTGTCTTATCTATTGCAATTACTCCATCTATGTCTAAAAATATTACCTTCATTATATTATTTTTTATTATTAAAAAACCAGAATATTAATAAAAAGAAAGCCGCTATTGCTAAAACTATGTCGATAAATTTATTATTTTTTATTTCATATCTTATAATTAAGCAAATAAATATAGCCATAATAATAATGGCAAAAATTATCCCTAATATAAAATTAATCATCTTTATCTTTCTTATTAAAGTATTTACAGATTTTCAATGGATATTCTACATTAATTAATTCTCCTATAATTTCACAAGATGATACATATACTGTCTCATGATTTATTATTTGTAAATCAGAAAAATAATTTTTACAGTTTAAACATAGATCTTCTTTTCTTAATTCTTTTTTATCCATAATAAATTAATTATTATCTAGTAAATTCTCATTTCCTTCATATGGAAGAATTATACTGTAGCTTCTTCCAACGCATCTATAGTAGATAGAGTTTTGTCTAAAATAAATATTACTGAATATATCATATCTCCATTCTCCACCACCATCTTTACCCAATACTGGAGTTCCTGTTGGAATTTTATATGATTCTATGTCATTATATCCAATACTTTTCATTAAATCATAAAAAATTTTATCTTTAGTGCATGCTATAGCAGTTAATATTTCTCTTTTTTCCTCTTCAGTTGCTAATCTAATATTATCCTCTGTATTAGTAAGAGTAAATCCATTCCAGAATTTTTTATTAGAAGGACTAAATGAAAAGTATAAAGATAAACTTTTTGTATTTTCTGAATATTTACTTACTATACCGATGTCCTCCCTAAGGGAGTAAACTATAATATCTCCTTCTTTAAAACTTTCAGATATTTTAATTTTTAATGAATCATACTTATTAGTTAACTCATTTCCTTCTTTATTATATCTTACAATATCATCATTTTCTTTTATATGTACTAATATAGGGTACTCTGGGTTAACTGTACTAGATAAATCCATAGAAAGAATTTCTATGTCATTAGGAAGACTTTCTTTAAAAATTTCTCCATTAATTTCTTTATTAAAGATTTTCTTTGCTAAATCATAGTTAAATTGTTTTATAACTTCTTTTTTCATATTTTAATTATTTTATTATTTATTACAATAATAAGGTTAATAGCCTTATTATTGAATTATATATTTATAATATTATGATAGAATTTAATGAAACTAAGTTTTCCAAATTGGATAGAGATTTGTGGGTAAATAGGTTATATAAATTTTTAAAACAAGATCAAGTATTGGAGTTAAAACACATAAAAAATAAATACAGGAATTTATTGATAATATACGATAATAGAAGAACTATTAAAGTTGAGATAAATGCTGTATCCAATACTAACGGATACGGTTATGATGATCTTATTTTGGAATATTATCAAAAAATTTCAGGATTTTTTCAATTAAAGTATCGTAATAATGATATTAAGTCAGAAGAAGAGCTATTTAATATTTCATTAAAACTTATTTGTAGTAATATTTGATTTTGCGTTTTCTGAGGGTTTAAACTTTAATATCTGAAAAAGAAAAATTTACAATTTAATTATTTATTTAGTAAATTTTTCTTTTTTTCTTTTTTATTATAATAACTATTTAGAAATATGCTATGGAGAAAAATTTAGACAAGATCAAAGTTGATGGGGGGGTAGTATATGATATTTATAGTAAGATTAATCATGAAGAAACTTCTAATTTATCAAAAAAATTAGAAGAAGAAAGTAATAGGATTCAGAAGTTGATCGATGATATGAATTCAGATATTAATTCATCAATAAATGAGATCGATAAAAGAGTCAGAAATATTTCTGACTGGTATGAAGGTAATTAAATTTTATTAAACTATGATTGAAAATTTATTTTTACATTTTAAAACTAAAGATGCATTTACTGCACAATTAGAAAACATTTCAGAAGATTCTATCGTATTTATACAAGACTCTAAAGAAGTCTATACTCATGGACAATATTATAGTTGTTCTGTAGACTTATCTGTAGTAGATGATGAGATTAAATCCTTTATAGTACAAGAACTTGGACAAAGTACTGATAAGGTTCCTTCTCAGAAGTTAGTAGAAGATACTATTAATACCGTTATTGAAATGGTTTCTGGATTAACAACTGTAGTAGAAGGAGAAAAAGAAAAGTTAGAAGCTCTTACTACTAAAGTTACAGAAATAGAAGATGTAACTATTCCAGGAATTAATGATACAATTAATAGTAATAAGGAAACAGTTGATAATTATACTGTTAATGGATATAAGATTTCTGAAAATCCCGTATTAAATAAAACTGATATAGGTCTTGATAAAGTTGATAATACGGCAGATGTTGATAAGCCTATATCTACTGCTACACAAGAAGCTTTGGATGAATTGGAATCATCTATTAATGACCATATTGCTAATAAATCTAATCCTCATCAGGTAACAAAAGAACAAGTAGGTTTAGGTAATGTTACTAATGATGCTCAGGTTAAAAGATCTGAAATGGGGGTTGCTAATGGAGTTGCAACATTAAATGAAGAAGGAAAAGTTCCAGTTAGCCAATTAGATGGTGCATTAGCTCATGTATTTGGAATTGAAAAAGCAGTAGCTAATCAATCTGCATTACCTGAGGATGCTACTGAAGGGGAAAAATACTATGTAATTGATGAAAAGAAGATTTTTGAAAGATTATCTTCTGAATGGGATGAAGGAACTACTCCAAAAGCAGATACTATCTATAATTTTAGAAAATCTGATGCTACTGGTTCAGAAGAAAGAACTAATATTTTATACAGATGGGATGGTGCAGATCTAGTAGAAATATCTTCTTCTTTAGCACTTGGTGAAACTTCTGGGACTGCTTATGAAGGAAATAAAGGTAAGGCTACTACAGATAAATTAAATGAACATGTAGCTAATACTGAAAATCCACATCAAGTTACTAAATCTCAAGTGGGTCTTGATAAAGTTGATAATACAAGTGATTTAGAAAAACCTATATCTACTGCTACACAAGAAGCTTTGGATTCAATTAATGAACAGATTACATTAATTAATGGTACTTCAGACACCGAAGGATCTTTTAGAAGTGAAGATAAAAAATTATCCGAAGAATTAAAGAAGTATATTAATGATATCCTTGCTTGGTACGAGGGAGATTAATAATTAGTAATTTTATGGAAGAATTAGATAATATATTTTTAAATTACAAAACAAAGTCGGAATTTATTAAATCCTTAGAGCAAGGAATAATTAAAGATACTTCTATAGCTTTTATTGAGGATGTGAGAGAAATATTTACTCATGGAAGATATTACATAGGTAGAGATACTGTAAATGAGTTTAATACAGGATGTAATGAAGTAACAACTCTTGAAAATCTTCCAATAGATAAACATACTATAATAGCTACTATAGATATTCAAAGTGTATTATCTTTTTCATCTAATCCTGCGATAGGTAATGAATATAGAGTATTTATTATACCTACGGAGTCTTTTAAGCTAGATCTATCTAATACTGAAGACTTTATTCCAGTTAGTAATAACTATAGTTTTGATCTTAAAGTAGGGGAATCAATTTTAATTCTAGATATAAGTTGTATCACTGATGGAAGATATTTGTACACTATTACATCTAGAGATCAAGGATCAATTTATTATCAAGATAAACTATTTTTTGAATTAACAGAAGATGAAGAACATGTAGACAAAATATCTGATTTATTTGATCTAAAACCAGAGTATACATTGACATTACAAGTTCAAGTTATGGGAGCTGGAGGAAGTGCTGCTGGACCTGGTAATAATTGGGGACTTTATCATGGAGGATCTTCATCTGCTAGTTGTAATGGAGGAATTGTTATAGCAAAATTTCCAGTTACATTAGATAGTGTGATAACATATAAAAAAGAATCTGATGGATACTATCTTTCTTGTATGGAAAACACTATTAAGGCATTTAATGGCCCTAATGCTAGTAAGGGAGGTGATGCAGACTTCTTTGGAAAAGGTTCTGGTGGAGATGGTCCAAGTGGTCTACAAAATAACATAGCACTCAATAGTGAAACTAGTGAAAATATATTAGATTACTATGATGTTAAAGCTCCAAACGGATTGGCAGGTATGGCGGGTAATTCCGATGCTGTCATAAAACCAAATGATCTTCCGGATGTACAATATAGTAAATATTCTAAAGGATGTAGTGGTGTAGGAATTTGGGATGATAATAATGTTCCTGGAACTGGTGGTATTATAATAAGGTGTTATTATGAAGAAAAGTAAAATTTTGCGTTAATAATATCTTAAAACTCTAATATATGAAAGTAGAACAATTATAAATATAGTAAAAGTATTTATGTTGTTCTACTTTTATTTTGTAACATAGATAATATAAGGGTGAGTATTGTGAATTAGCTACTTACAAGAAAGCCCTTTATCTAGTATTATCTATGTTATTGTTATAATAATTATTTAAATTTATCTAATATGTTACAAAATCAATTAAAATCAAAATTACCAGAAGGATGGGAGAATCAGTTTAATCATCATAATTCATATCCAGAAGACTATTATGATGTAGCAGAATTTAATATTGATGGGATTAATAAAATTTTAGTACTGAATAGGAATACAATGGATTTAATGGAGTATTACTATGATGATATTCCAGATGATCAATGGATAGATCTTGAAAAATTTTTTAAAACTAAAGAGAACTTCTTAAAATTAGGAGTAAATTTAAAAGACAGGTATTATATAAATAAAAATTACGAGATATTTAGAAAAAATTCCAATAGATCTAAAAAACTAAGATCATTTATAGGGATTAGAGATGAATATCCAAGATTAACTTTTACATTGGATAATATAAGGAAAAAATCACTAATTCATGTAATTATTGCTTCTATATTTATTCCTAATATCGATCCAGAGAAAAATATTATAGTAAATCATAAAGATTGTAATAAAAGCAACTTTAGTAAAGAAAATTTAGAATGGTGTACGTTTAGTTATAATTCTAGATCAGAAAATAAAAATACTCTTGGTTATATTAATATTTATTACTTAATGGATAATGATAAGATAATTAATTCTTGGAAAGGAAGGGCAAGTTTAAAAAAAGATATTCCTGATTTTAGAAAATATTTGAATAGTGAAAGATTGTATAAAGAGAAATATAGTTTAGTATCAAAGAGATTATCCGATAATATGTTGGAGAACTATAAACTTAAACATCCAGTAGTAGAAGGTGGATGGTATACTAATAAATTTATAATATCACATAAAGTAGAAGCTAACCTATGTGGAATACTTAGAATTAATGGAAAAGAAACTATAGGTACTCTAATAGAATCAAAGTTAGTATATTCTATAAAGTTACAAAATAATATATATTACACACATAGATTAATTTATGAAACTATTAGTGGAAAGAGGATAGATCCTGGAAAATTTATAGATCATATACAACCAGTAAGAAGTATAGAGACAATTAATAATGAATTTTCTAATCTTCGTGAAGTTACTCCAAAAGAAAATAATAATAATGAAGAGACTCTAAAATTAATAAGTAATCCTTGTAAATGTTATGATTTAACTGGAAAATTTGTAAAAAGATTTAATTCAATTAGATCTATTGAAGGAGTTAGTAGTGGTGGTATCAGTGATACAATAAATGGAAAGCATCTCACTTTTAAGAACCATTTTTGGTGTAAAGAAGGAGAAGAAGATAAAATAAAAGAAGATATTAAGTATATTTATTATAGATTTAATAAAGAAGGAGTAATAGAGAAATCTTCATCATTTTTGTCTAGTATTATTACAAATCTATTATTATGTGAAAATAAAAGAAAAAATGATTATATAATTAAATGTCTTAAAGAAAAATATGTTAATACTGGAATGCCTGCGCCTGATGGATATTACTATCAACAAGGCGATCCAGATAACATGATATACGATCCTGATAATATTAGCTATGTAAAAAAGAGAGAAATAATTAAATGGAAATCTAAGAAAAATTAAACTATAAATTATAAATACTATGAATTGTAATTGTGATTTTGGTTCTGATTATAATAGTTGGGGTGAATTTGGTACATATTTACCATTAGTTTACGGAATATATTATAATGGTGAACAAAATGTTAAAGACAATTTCCAAGAGAATATTGTAGTAAAAGGTGATTTACTTTTTATTCCAGAATCTTTTGAAATTGCTTATGTTGAAGGGGATACTTTAGTTTTAGAAAATCCTGAATTAATAAAAGTTGAAAATGAATCATTAGTAATTAATAATCAGTAAATTTATTATGAGTGAAATTAAGAAAATTCAAGTTGATGGAGTAGTTTATGATCTTACTGCATCAGGTGAAGAGTTTGAAAGTCAAATAAAAGATCTAGATAATAAAGTAAATGATCTAGATGCAAAAATTGATTCTGAGATTCAAAAAGAAGCTGATAGAGTAGATGAAAAAATTAATCAACTCAATGAAAGCACTAATGCCTCTATTAATGATTTAACTACTAATATAGCTGAGGTAGAGAAAAGTGTAGAAGCAGAAAAACAAGCTAGAGAAGAAGCCGATACTAAGTTACAGCAGAGTATTGATGCTATTACTGGTGCTGCTGAAGATGTAGTTAAATATCAAGAATTTGAATATCAAGGAGAAACTAGAAAAACTATTCAGCTAGCTAACCATGATACTATTTCTGGAGTAGATACAGAAGGAAATGGTCATAATTTAATTATGCTTTCTAAATGGAATAAAGCTGATGTAGGTTCTGCAAATGTTCAGCTTAATCTTAACTCTACAGGTCGTCCACAGGTTAATGATACAGAAGAAGTAGCTTATGTGTCTGACATAACTAATGTAGTAAAAGAAACTGTTGGAGAAGATGGAAGAAAAACTATCTACTTAGATAATCATGAAAATATATGCGGTTATATGCCTGATGGACAAACTGCTGTAAATATTGCAATGGTTTCTAAATGGGGAAAAGTTGATATGGGTAGTACATCTGTAGAACTTAATCTTAATGGTTTATCAGATCATCCTACTTATAATGATACTGAGAAAATAGCTCTTTTAAAAGATCTAGAAGGCGCAACTGCAGAAGATATTAAAGCTTTAGAAGAAAAAGTAGATGGTATTGATACTAAGGTAGATAATTTAAATACTACAGTAGTAGATTCTAACTCTGCTATTAATACTAGAATTGATGAAGAAACTGCTAAATTAAATACTAGAATTGATAGTGAGGTACTTCCAGAAATTTCAGAATTAGATAAAAATAAGGTAGGATACTTTGAAGCTGATAAAAACGGAATTAAGACTAAGAATATTCTATTAGATAATTATGCATCAGTATTAGGTAAAGATACAGAAGGTACTGCTCATAATTTAATTATGCTTTCTAAGTGGAATAAGGCTGATGTGGGAGCTTCTGGAGTAGAACTTAATTTTAATGGTTCTCAAACAAGACCTACATATAATGATGATAAAGAATTAGCTTTATTAGAAGATATAAATGGAACTGCTGAGACTATTAATTTAGTTAAGAAAGATGATCTTACCTATGAATTAGAAGTAGGTGATAGAATTGCAGGAACTATATCTATACCGAAAGATCAATTCTTAAAATCTGTAGAATATTTACCAGATACTAAAGAATTGAGATTTGTTTTTGAAACAACTGAAGGAGAACAGACTAGTAATATAGATATTTCCGATCTTATTGATACTTATATTGCTGGAAATGGATTAAAATTAGAAGAAAATAAATTTTCAATTAATTTGGATCCAGCTACTGAGGCTTACTTAGAAGTATCTGAGTCTGGAATTAAGTTAGTAGGGATTGATAAAGCTTTAGCAGATAAAGCTAATACTAGTGATTTGGTTAATGTAGTTAAGTACCAAGATTTTGAACTTAACGGAGATAAGAGAAAAACTATTCAGTTAGCTAATTATGATTCTATTACTGGAGTAACTACTACTGGATCTGGAGTAAACATTGCAATGGTTTCTAAATGGGATAAAGTAGATTTAGGATCTGCTCAGGTAGAAATTAATCTTAATGGATCTGCAGAACACCCTACTTATAATGATGCAGAACAATTAGCATTTGTTAAAGATGTAGAAAACGCAGTATCTGATAAAGTTACTTCTCAGGAATTACAGGCAGCTAAAGAAGAATTATCTCAAAACTTTAATACGGCTATCCAAGGAGAGAAAGAAAGAGCAGAAGCTGCGGAAGAAAGTTTAAAGAATTCTATAGATTCTTTAGGTGTTTATTCTCTTGGAAAAATTGGATCATATAATGAAGTTCCAGATAAATTAGCGCAGAAAGATGTATGTACTAATGCAAATAATGTTGTATTAACATTTGTAGTATCTAATACTGTATATGGGGATGAAGGAGGTTATTGTACTAATATCTATACTCAGAAAAAAGTTTATCAGACACTTTATTGGAAGAATACTGTATCTAGCAGAACTTTAACTGTTACTGAGGACGGTGAAGTACAAACAGCTGAATTTAAACCATCTGGAGAAGATCAAGTATTCCTATTGAATAAAGCTATAAGTGGTCCTAAATTCTTCGCGCTTACTACTGAATCTACTTCAGATGATATCAAAGCTGCTATGACAGGGGCAGTTTCAAAACAACTAATTACTAGTGAAGATTTAGACCGTTGTTATGTATATGGATTCATGATTAAAGAAGAAGTTATGAATGGATCTATTATGGTAGGATGGAACGGTTCTGCTTATACACTTACTCAGGTAGGTTATTCAAATCCAAATTCTACCCCAGTTGTTAGATCTATCACTATAGGAATATCATCTGAAGGAAATTATTCTGTTGTTAAGAATGGATTCTCAGGAACTATTTTGACTAATACTAATATATCTTCTTATATTAATCCTTTACAGGAAAGTATAGTAGATATTCAAGGAATTATTTCAGTATTATCTGGTAAGTTAACTCTACTAGAAAATAAAGTAGATATGCTTCAAACAGCTGCTTCTGAAGATGTTCCTAGTTTTGATGGAAGTTCTCCTATAAATGATTCTGCAAAGATGTATGAAGTATCTAATGGAACTATAACAAATACTAACACTATTACTGCAAAGAATATTGTATTGAATGATTCTTCTTTAAGTAATAATGCAAGATTGTCTGTTTTAGCCGATGGATCAGAATTTAATAACTTCTCTATCAGTGGAGATTTCCCAAAAGATGATGGAGGTAATGCAGTAGTTAAGATAAATAATTCTAAGAATGTTTCATTTACTGGATTAACTTTTGACTCTAGTAATATTTATAACGGTATAGAAATAGGATTATCTTCAGATGAGGATAAACTTCCTAATAATGTATTATTTGATAATTGTAAATTTACCGGATCATTTACTAACAATGCTATATTAATTTTCGGAACTAGTGATGATGCAGTTATTACATTAAATAATTGTAGTTTTGAATCAGTATCTAATGCTCTTAGATTAAGTAATAAATCTAATGCTAAAAATATTACTGTTAATATAGTAAATTGTACTATTGATAAATGGGATTCTAATCCTATGTGGGCAGGATTCTTAATTCTTGAGGATTATACAAGTAAAACTCCTGAAGATATAGCAACAAATAATTTATTTGGAGACGGAAAGATTAAAGTCAATTTTGTTAATTTGATGCATAATGGAGTTAAAGTATTACCGAAAGATTTATCTAAGGTTTGCGGAACTCAAGATGAAAATCAAGTAGTATATATTTGTCAAGATAATGCTGAAGGAGATATGATTGCAGCTTACGATGAATCTATCTATCCAGTAATAACATTTAAATAAAAATAAAAGGAAGAGGTTTAAACCTCTTCCTTTAATATTTCTTCATCTGCTATAATTCTTACTAATTGTTGAATTTCGTGCAGATATTTACAATCTCCACCACCAATTGTAGAAAAGTTAATATTATCTATATGTAAAAACCAATCTTTTCCTACTGAATTAGAATAACTATTAACTCTTAGGTTACAATTTTTACAATTTAATATAAACTCTGGTGGTTCAATAAAATTTTCATACTCATCTACTTTAAATCCTAATTTATCTAATAAAATTTCTTTAGTAATAAGTATAGGAGTGATATCAGTAATTAATACTGATTTACTAATACCATACCTTCTTATAGTGACGTATTCTTTATTATTAAAATATTCGTGTGAACTTGGGATTGCTGAGCTTATTTCAATAACTACCCACCATTCACCCAAATATTCAATAACGTCATTTATCATTAATTTGTTTGCTTTCATCCAATCTTTTTATTTCGTTTTTTAAATCATTTAAAGTTTTTACACTTTCTTCATAGAACTTATCTTTACCTAATACTGTAATATTTAACATTTCTAGAAGTTGGTGAAAACGCAGTTTTGGATTTTTTTCTACTAACTCTTTTAATAAGTCTAATATTTCTAAGTTAGCTTCTTTTCTTTTTTCTATAATTTCTTCATTCATTAGTAATTAGTCTTTTTAGTTTAAATTCATAAGTTTCTGAAGTACCGTCTGTAAATTTGTAAATAAAATCGCTATAGGCTTTTATTTCTATTAGATCGATATTATCAGAGTATGATTCTTCTTTAATAACTGTTCCTCCTTTTAGCCATTTGTATTCAATATCTTTTTCTTCTTTTTTTAAGAAATAACAAGAACACTTATTTTTATTAACTTCAATAGACTCTATCGTCTTCAGAATCATGTTTTTATTATTACGCTCTTCTTCAACTAAAACTTTTTCCCCAACTTTGAATGGGTTATCTTTTTCAAATACAATTTCTATTAATTTTCCAACAACTACTTTTTTAGTAACTAAATCGTAATAAGAATCTACTATATGTGCAGTACAATCAAATACTTCATCTTCTGATTCTAATATTACATCGCTAAATAAATTATTATCTATAACTATATCATCCTCGTCATCTACACGAGCATTTAATTCCCATACAGGTATTAACTCTTTATTTTTTGTCAATACACATTTACATTGAATAAATCTTTCCATAATTATTAAATTTATTATATTACATGTATAAGAATTTTAACCCCAAATAAAAGAAATACTGAAAATCTTATATATGTTAGTATTATATAATTTATATTAGATTATGAGAAATAAAGTTAATTCAGATTCTGTAGTATATTTAAAATATGCTACAGATAATTTAAAAAGTTTATTAAAAATAGGTTTTACTAGTAATAAGATTTCTAGATATAATTGTTCTTATGATGGAGGTAATTTATCAGACTATATTTTCGAAATTAAAGGAGATTATGTAGATGAATTGGCCATACAATTATATTTTCAAAATTATCTCTATAAAAAAGAAGATTGTATTAGAAAGAAATCTAAGGAGATATTTATTAACTCAAATGATATAATTTCACAATTTAAGATGATAGACATTAATAATGTGTATATTAAATTGTGGAAGAATAGAAAAAATATTTTTAAAATCAATGATGTAAAAAATAAAGATACAAGAATGCATGAGATATTAAATAGATCAATTGAGTTAGTATCTCCAAAGAAGGAAGATTTAGATCTTGATTCTCGTTTGGATTTGGCTATTTATCAAATCCTCTAAAATCCTTATAACTGTAAAATAAAAAAATTTAAAATAATTAAAATTTATGGAAAACGAAATCAAAGATCAAAAATTTAACTTAGAGAAATTCAAAAGTAATACTCAAAGTGAAAAGTTTCAGAGGGAATTAGTAAAACTGAAAGGAGAATTTTTAAAACATCTTGTATTTATCAATAATATTCCAGAATTAAAGGGATTAAATAGAGAAGTAAAGCGAGATGGAAATGTACGAAATGATATTGAAAGATTAAAAAGAAATCCAAAATATTTCGTAGAAGAAAGAAGAATTTTAGTAAACCGTCGTAATATGCATATTATCGACGGACAACATACTGTAAGTGCTGGATTGAAGTTTATGAGTGAATTCGGATCCGATAATTTTGAGGTACTTATAGAATTTATGGATATTCCTACAATTTCAGCCGAAGAAAGAATTATTAGAGAAATAAATATTTCTCGTAATTGGAGAGGAAAAGATTTTTATAACCAAGGGCTTAACTCTAGAGATGAGGCTAAAAAAGGGAATTATAATAGATTTGATAAAGTTTTAAAACACTTAGAGAAGAAATTTGAAAGTGAAACAGTTAAAAGAGATACTCTAATTACTATTTCTGGACATATAATAGGAATAAAAGATGTATCAAGATGCGTAAGAAGTACTCTCGGATATCAGCTAAAGGTAAACTCAGGACAGGTAGTTGATTCGATTAAAATAATAAATGATGCTTTTAAGATAGAAAAAGAAGCAATGAAGAAGAAAGATTGTGGCTTTTCTTTGAATAGACCTAAATTTTGGAAAGTATTTAAAGAACTATATAGTGCAGCATCATTTTTACCAGAAAAGTTAATATCCTACATATCTACTAATTATAATTATATAGAATGGTGGGATGATAATGATGTTTCTGTAAAGAAGTTGAGAACTATCTTATATGATTTAGCAAATGAATCTGAAGCTATTTCACTATCTGATTATTTATCTTTAACTAAACAAAAAATCAAATATTAAATGAATAAAAGGAATACCTATAAAGGTATTCTTTTTATTTCCTTTAAAATCCTTATATATGTATATTAAAAATAGAATGAATTATGAAATTAGGAACAGTTATTTTTATTATAGCTACCGGAATTATTGGATATAAATTATATAATAAGTATAAAAATATATCGGTAGTGGTAAATGAGACCCTTGATACAGTTAATGAAGGGGCTAAGGAATTTACTGCATTTCTTAAAAAAGAGAATGAAATTCTAGAAAATAGAATTAGGGAAAAGAAAGAAAAATTGTAATTTCTTGTTAATAAACCCGTATATATTCTAAGTATTTTTGCTCGTGAGAGTAGAAATACTTTTTTTATTATTCCTTATTTTCCTTATTTATGTAATTTATATATAATATGAATATGGAAAAAGATGAAAAATTAAAAAAGATTATTAGTAAATTAGAGTTATCTGGATTATCAAACTTTGAAGCAGAAAGTATAATAAAAGAAGTTGAGAATTATATTCTAAGTAATAATAAAATATATATTATAAGAGTAGAATTTTCAGATGGAGATTCTTTTAGTACATATGATACTTATGAATTACTTAATTGTAAATGGACTAGTGTTGATATAGTAAATAAAAATATTCAAGCTATTAAAGATCATAATAAATTTATTAAAAATTTAAAGAATCCTTATAATTATTTAAAGAAAGATAGAGATTCTATATTAAAAGAAGCATCATCTAATTGGTGGTTTGTTAATAAAGATTCATCCTTTGGGTCGTTTGAATATAATATTAATTTATTAAATAATAATGGAGAAATATTTACTATATATACACCATGGATTGGATATTTTGCAAATCTTAATGATGTATCTATGGTAGAAATATAAATAAGAAAATAGGCAGAACTAATGTTCTGCCTATTTTTTTGAATAAAAAAAGAGCCTAAAATTAGGCCCTTCCTAAGAAGATCAGTTTATAAAGTATCTTTTGAACTTTAATCCAGTCTTTTCCCAATAAGATAATATCTGTCATAATCATAGTTAAAATTGTTCCGATTACGATTAAAGATAGTGTATTCCATAACATTATTGAGATTACTATTAATATCAAATATATTATATAAGATATCCTAATACTTTTTCTTACTTTTTTATCTTCTTTCATCAAATTTATCATTAAAAATACAAGTTCATTGTAATATTTTTTCATAATATAAAAAATTAAAATCCCCTCAAGTTTTATTATACTTAAGGAGATGGTTAAACATTTATTTTCTTTCTCATATATAAGGCTTTGAGAGTTTTTAAAAAGATAAAAAATAAAAGGTAGAGTATCTTACTCTACCTATAGTTTTATGTGGATCGTAATGGGCTTGAACCATTGACCTGCTGATTATGAGTCAGATGCTCTAACCTACTGAGCTAACGATCCATTGTTATAAATGTCCTTTAACTTTTTAGTACCGAGAACGGGAGTCGAACCCGTACGAGTGCAATACCCAAGGGATTTTAAGTCCCTCATGTCTACCTATTTCATCATCTCGGCACATTTACTACATATATAAGAATTATAGGGTTTTTCAGATTCCCTTTTTCTTACATCTATAAGAATTTGAGGGGTTTTAAATTCCCTCTTTACATATATAAGAATTATAGGGTTTTTCAGATTCCCTTTTTCTTACATCTATAAG
>ERZ773116.87-NODE-87-length-95721-cov-11.771507_pt1 | contig 95721 bp, 88 predicted proteins | sample MGYA00580563_ERZ773116 | MGnify/ENA primary metagenome ERZ773116 (study PRJEB29015, sample SAMEA2737864) | human gut metagenome | biome: human gut; feature: human-associated habitat; material: faeces | place: China | collected 2012 ... | reverse complement strand
CATGGCAGCAGGTCCTGCTTCTTATGGTATGACAGATACTATGGGACGTATGCACTCAGATGCTCAGTTCGCAGGTTCTTCATCAGTTCCAGCTCACGTTGAAATGATGGGATTAATCGGAATGGGTAATAACCCTATGGTTGGTGCTACTGTAGCTGTAGCTGTTTCCATTGAGGAAGCTGCTAAGAACGGTAAGTTCTAATAAAAAGTAATTGACAAAATATTGGAGAGTAACAGGTGATAAAAACCTGTTGCTCTCTTTTTTAATGCTTGACTTTTAGTGAAAATGTGGATATTCTTTACGGGATATAAAAGAATGAGAGATAATGAAAGGAAGATTATGAATTTTTTAGTTAATAAAATACTTGATGATGGTAGCGTTTCATATGGTCTTACAGGCTCAGGATATGTGGTATTAATAATTGTCTGTGTCTTATTAATGACTATAGGATGTTTTGCAAGAGATAATAATAGTAAACTGAATGTAAAACATATTGCATTTGCAGCAATGGCTATGGCTCTTGCGGTTGCGACTTCCATGATTAAAGTTATTAAACTGCCAATGGGCGGTTCTGTAACACTGTTCAGTATGTTATTCATAGTGCTTATAGGATACTGGTATGGAATAAAGACTGGTCTGACAGCAGCTATTGCATATGGAGTTTTGCAGTTATTACTTGATCCATATATCCTGAATGTTCCTCAGGTGCTTCTTGATTATATATTAGGCTTTGGAGCACTTGGGTTGTCAGGAGTATTTTCTAAATCAAAACACGGTCTAGTGAAGGGATATATTATAGGAGTTATAGGCAGATTTATATGTTCTTTCTTGTCTGGCTGGATATTCTTTGCTGTGTATACACCAGAATTTTTTAATAGTGCGGTACTTTATTCAGTTGTTTACAATGGCTCGTATATCGGACTTGAAGCAGTGGTAACTCTTGTAGTTATATCCCTACCTTCTGTTAATAAAGCACTGGCATATGTTAAAAATAATCTTGTATAGAATAATTGGATAAATAATATAAAAAACTCATGCAGATTGTGGTAAATGTGATTACTTCAATCTGCATGAGCTTTTTATAAGTCGGCGTGACAGGATTTGAACCTGCGGCCTCGTAGTCCCGAACCACGCGCTCTACCAAACTGAGCCACACGCCGATATTTAAATGTGACTTATATATTATAGCGTATTTATGAGGAAGTGCAAGAGAAAGAATAAAATATATTTATATATATTTATACGATAAAAATAACTGCTGTATTGACTTTAGAAATGATATATGATATATACTATATAAATAACATTACGCAATGCGATAATAAGGTGGGAATGCTATTGCAAATAGGTTTAAGAGTAGTATATAATAAATATATAAGACAAATGAAATCACTCTATCCTTATATGTGGTATTACCTGCCGTAAGTAAAAAGGGGAAGAGTATGGGGAATTTAAAAGAATATTCAAAAGAAATAAAAGAAACAGCAGCTAATCTTAGAATTATAGATGACGCACTGTTTAGATTGATGGGAGAAAAGCCGGGTGTATGTGAAGAAATATTAAGAACGCTTCTTGATATGCCACATTTACAGGTTGTGAAGGTTTCTGTACAGAGTGTGGTCCAGAGCTTTCAAAGAGAAATAACATTAGACGCGTTATGCATGACACAAGATGGAAGATATTGCAATGTTGAGGTGCAGAAGGGAAATTCCAATGATGATATCAGAAGGACAAGATTTCATGCGGCAGCGTTGACAGCAAAATATACACCTAAAGGTGCTGATTTTAAGAATGTTCCAGATGTTACAATTGTATATATATCTGAGTATGATGTCTTAAAGAATAATCAGACAGTGACGCATGTAACAAGGTGTATGAAGAATGATGAAAGTTACGTTCCAGTGAAAGATGGAGAAGATATAATATTTGCAAACACTTGTGTTAATGATGGCTCGGACAAATCAGAACTATTGCAGTTAATGCTTAATAAAGAAGCATTTTATAATGATAAGTTTCCACAGATTAGCAATGCGATAAGCTATTTCAAGGAGACAGAAGGAGGTCAGAGTGAAATGTGCAAGATAGTAGAAGATTATGCTAAAGAATATGCAAAGAATTCAATACAGGAAGCAATAGAAGCGAAGAAACTGGCAGATGAAGCAAAGAAACTGGCAGATGAAGCAAAGAAACTTGCTGAAGAAGAAAAACAAAAAGCTGAAGAAGAAAAACAAAAAGCTGAAGAAGAAAAACGAAAAGCTGAAGAAGCGGAGAGCAGAGCTGGCAAAGCAATTGAAAGAAATTATAGATTAATAGTGAATATCCTATCAGGAAGAACATATGAGGAAGCGGCAGACATGTTAGGGATATCGATAGAAGATGTGAAAGAAGCTGAAGCAGCGATAAAGGCTATTGATAAATAATTAGTGTCTGTAGTTGCAATGATGAGTTCTTTCGGACCGGTTGTTGCACTTGATAATCTTGGAAGTACATTGCAGAACACATTTGCAGCAGGAAACAGAGTGTTGGATATTCTTGATGAACAGCCGGTAACTAAGGATATCACAGGTTGTGAGGAAGTTGAATTTAATGGTGCAGCTACTGAAAATGTTACATTCTCATATGGTGAGGAAACTATAATTTCTGATGTATCAATTCCGGTTTTAAAAGCAAGCATTATTGGAATTTCAGGAAGAAGCGGAAGCGGTAAATCAACAATTGCAAAGCTTGACGCAACAGATGAGGAAATAATTGAGGCGTGCAAAAAGGCTTCAGTACACGATTTCATATCAAAGCTTCCTGATGGATACGACACTAATGTCGGTGAACTGGGAGATATGTTATCAGGCGGAGAGAAGCAGAGAATCGGGCTTGCTAAAGCATTTTACATGACGCGCCATTCGTGCTTCTTGATGAGCCGACAAGTAATAAAGTCGAGACAGAATAAACTTGCAAAATGTATCTTAAAAGGGCAAAATATACTCGTATTATTTCATTGATTAAATGTAAGAAAGAAGGATAGATATGGGACACGAACTTACTAAGAATGATATCAAAAAGATGGAAGAAGAGATTGAGTACAGGATACATGAGGTAAGAAAGGCTGCACTTGATGATGTCAAGGAGACAAGGGCTCAGGGGGATTTAAGTGAGAATTTTGAGTATCATGCAGCGAAAAGATTTAAGAATAAGAATGAAAGCAGAATAAGATATCTGCAGAGAACGATTAAGAATGCGACTGTTATTGATGATTCATCAGCAGATGATGAGGTTGGCGTTAATAATACGGTTGAGGTATTGTATGAGGATGATGAAAGTACTGAGACTATTAAGATTGTTACTACAATCAGAGCTGATTCATTAAGCGGTATGATCAGCATAGAGTCGCCTCTTGGCAAGGCTCTTCTTGGGCATAAGAAGGGTGACAGGGTGCTTGTACAGGTAAATCCACAGGTTGAATATTATGTTGTTATCAAGAGTATATCTAATACTGATGATTCTGATGATAATATAACAAGTTATTAATAAATAAAAAAATATATTATTAAGTTGACATAATGGCGGCATGCTTATATAATCTTAGTATACATTTGTTTGTGTAAGATTATTATAAGGGGTGCCGCTTTTGCAGTTTAATGAAGCACAGATTCAGGCTATACAACATAATACAGGACCGTGCATGGTAATTGCAGGACCGGGTTCAGGAAAGACAACGGTTCTTACACACAGGGTGAGATATCTGATTGAGAGGTACGGCGTTAATCCATCAGATATTCTTGTTATTACATTTACTAAGGCTGCTGCTGAACAGATGAAGCTTAAGTTTAAGGGGTTGTCAGAGGGCAGAAACTCTGCAGTGACGTTTGGCACATTTCATGCAGTATTTTTTACAATACTTAAGGCAGCATATAATTATTCTGCACACTGTATTATTAAGCCGCAGATACAGCATGAATTCGTGAAAGACCAGATGTGCAGGCTTGAACTGGAGTATGATGATGAGAACGAAGCTGTAGCTGGTGTTTTATCTGAGATAAGCTGTGTTAAGGGTGAAGATGTTAATATAGATGAATATGAGAGCAGATGTATTCCACCACAGAGTTTTAGAATAATGTATAGGGCATATGATGATATGCTTGTAAGAAAACATCTGATTGATTTTGATGATATGATTGTACAGTGCCGCGAGCTTCTGATGCAGAGAGAAGATTACAGGAGGGCGTGGCAGAATAAGTATAAGTACATTCTGATAGATGAATTTCAGGATATTAATAAGGCACAGTTTGATGTCGTGAGGATTCTTGCTGATGAATACAGAAATCTTTTTGTGGTGGGGGATGATGACCAGAGTATATATGGATTCAGGGGTTCTGCTCCACAGATAATGTTAGATTTCAATAAGTATTATAGTGATGCAGTGAGAATTGACATGTGTATTAATTACAGGTCAACGGGCAATATTGTGTTTGCTTCAAGGGCTGTAGCAGAGGAGAATGAGCATCGTTATTATAAAGATATAACGACGTACAATTCACAAGGAGATACTGTGTCTGTATATGAATTTAACAGTCTGAATGATGAGAAAGCATTTCTTGTATCAGAGATAAGAAGACTGATTGATACTGGAATAGCTGCTGATGACATTGCTGTGTTATCAAGAACTAATGTAATTGGGAATATGTATATGTCAAGGCTTGAAAGTGATGGAATTCCATGCTGCGATTATTCAGTAGTACAGGATATATATGAGCACTGGATAAGTAAGGATATTCTTACATATATAAGGATAGCACTTGGCAGCAGGGAAAGAATAGACTTTCTGCGGATTATTAATAAGCCGCTCCGATATATAAGCCGTTCATATATTACACAGCCGGCAGATATTAATGCATTGAAGAGAGGCTATGAGGGGAATGAACAGATGAGTGAACAGGTGGAAAAGCTGGCATCTGATATTAACATGATAAGAAATATGTCTCCATTTGCAGCTGTTAATTATATAAGAAAGGGTATTGGCTACGATGAATATATAAGAAATTATATATATGAACATAAGGCTGATAAGGAAGAATTATATAATGTGCTTGATGAACTGGCACACAGGGCGTCGCGGTATATGAGCCTCTCACAATGGCTTGATGGTATTACAGAATACCTTAAGCAGTGTGATACTCAGCGTAGGAACAACACGGTGGAAGGTGTGCATATGCTTACAATGCATGGCTCTAAAGGGCTTGAATATAAGATTGTGATGGTGATGGATGTATGTGAGGGGATAATACCGTATAATAAGGCAGTTCTTGATGAGCAGATAGAAGAGGAAAGAAGACTTTTTTATGTTGCAATGACAAGGGCAAAAGAAAAGTTGTATCTTCTGTACCCCAAGCAGAGGTACAACAAAGATACAACCCGTTCACGCTTTATAGAAGAACTTCTTACTGCTCGTTATCCTCTTCTTCGTACAGATCTTCATACTCCATAGCATCTAATTCTTCGTCAAATGCTTCAGATACAAGCTCATATTCTTCATCAGATTCAATATTCTCAAGTATAGGTTCGTTGTCGCCTTCAACCTTGTATCTGTAAAGATATACCTCATCGTTGTCTGCAGCTTCACCCTCAAGTGGAAGAAGTGCGATATAGTCGTTATCTCCAGCAGGGAATATGCGTATTATTGCACATTCACATTCTGTGTTATCGTCAAGCATAAGAGTTACTGTGTTATATTCCTGATTATTATTCTCCATAATGTCTCCGTTCTGCCAGTAATGGCTTTAGTATTTTCTCTACTCTAACAAATATTATGTATAAAAGCAATGAAAATAAAGAAAAAACACTTGTCATTTTATTATGTAAGGTGTATATTATGTATAAGTTAATAATTTAAGTCAAAGGGGACGATTTTAGCAACAACGCTAGGATTGTCCCCTTTTTGGTTAAATTAATAGCATTTACAACGAATATTATAATCTGGAGGTTCACGCCATGGATAAAATCGATAAGAAGATAATTACATTATTACAGCAGAATGCAAGAATGCCATTAAAGGCACTCGCCGAGAATGTTTTCCTTTCATCACCGGCTGTTTCAGCAAGAATTGAGAGACTTGAGAAGGAAGAGATTATTGAAGGATATGAAGTTAAGATTAATCAGTTAAAGCTGGGATATCATATAACAGCATTTATTAATCTTGAAGTTGCTCCTGTGCAGAAACCGGATTTCTATCCATTTATCAAGTCATGCCCTAATGTTGTTGAATGTAACTGTGTAACAGGCAATTATTCAATGCTATTAAAAGTTATGTTCCCAAGTACCATGGAACTTGATACATTTATCGGCCAGCTTCAGAAGTTCGGAAGAACAAGTACACAGATTGTGTTCTCAACACCTGTTGCTCCAAGAGGTATTGATGTTAATCAGGAGATGCCTACAGATAATTAAATTCACCAAAAGTTCATAATTATTTAACCTATTAACACTGTCAGACACTTGCTGTTCTGGCAGTGTTTTTGTTATAATTATCTGAGTTTAAATTTCGTGTTACGAGGAGGTATTATGAGTAAGGCTTCAGATATATTAGATAATGTAAGTAAGGTGATTGTGGGTAAGAGAAATGTTTCAGAACTGGTTCTGACAAGTATTATTGCCGGTGGACATGTTCTTCTAGAAGATGTTCCAGGAACCGGTAAGACTATGATGGCGAAAGCATTTGCAAAGAGCATTGATGGACAATTTTCAAGAATTCAGTTTACACCAGATCTGCTTCCTTCAGATATTACAGGTGTGCATGTGTTTAACCAGAAAGAGGGTGAATTCGTATTCAGAAGAGGTCCGGTATTCGCTAATGTTATTCTTGCAGATGAGATTAACAGGGCAACACCTAGAACACAGTCAGCATTGCTTGAATGTATGGAGGAACATCAGGTTACTGTGGATGGTGAATATTCTAAGTTAGAAGAACCATTTGTTGTAATTGCAACACAGAATCCTATTGAGACAGCAGGAACTTATCAGCTTCCTGAGGCACAGCTTGACAGATTCCTTATGAAGATTAACATGGGTTATCCAAAGAAAGATGATGAGGTACTTATTCTTAACAGATTCTTAAAAGAAGATCCTTCTAAAGAACTTTCAACAGTTGCAACATGTGAAGATATTGTTGCAATGAAAGAAGATGTGAAAAATGTATATGTTCACCCAGTGCTTATTGATTATATTGTTGAACTGGCAAGGATGACAAGACAGGAGGATAATGTATCAATCGGTGTAAGCCCGAGAGGAACTCTTGGTATGCTCAATGTGGCGAGAGCATATGCGTATATTGCAGGCAGAGATTATGTTGTACCAGAGGACATCAAGATACTTGCACCTGTAGTATGGGCACACAGAATTGTGTTACAGACAGGTTACATGAATATGGATAATAAAGAACAGATTATAGAACATGTTGTTAATAACACAGCAGTTCCTACTGAAGATTGGAAAAGATAATGAATGTATTATTGATGCTTATTGGTGTACTTATAGTATATCTGGCAATTAAGTTTGTATTTCGTTATAACTGGAATAAGGGGCTGGGTGTCGCTCTTGAATTTGAGAAAAAGCATGTTGTAAATGGCGAAACAGTTAATGTTGTTGAGGTTATATCCAACGAAAAACGTCTGCCGCTGCCATGTGTGAATCTTAAGTTTCAGGTGGACAGGGAACTTGAATTTCCTGGAACAGATACTAATTCAAGTGTGTCAGACCTTACATACCGCAATGATGTGTTCTCATTTCTGGCTAATCAGAGAATTACAAGAAGAATTCCTGTTAAATGCAATCACAGAGGTGTGTTCAAAATATCAGGCGTACAGCTTACATTTGCCGGACCATTTATGAACGAGATTAATGTTCTCAAAGTGGATAGTACCTGTGAGATAACAGTTTATCCTAAGACTGTGGATAGTAAGAGATTCAGCTTTATAAGAAGCAGAATATCAGGAGAAGCAGAACGTAAGAAATATATGCTTGAAGATCCATTTGTGTTCAGAGGAATAAGAGATTATACAAGCAACGACAGCCTAAAGAATGTGAACTGGAAGGCAACAGCGAGAACAGGTAATCTGTGTGTTAATGAATATAATGAGTCAGTCAGCCGTAATGTATGTATTCTTCTTAATCTTGAGGATGATGGAATGCTTACATATGATTCGGTTAATGAAGAAGCAATAAGTCTTGCAGCTTCTGTGGCGGAAGAATTCATCAGACAGGGAATAAATGTCTCTCTTATTAGTAATGCATGTGATGTTGACACAAAGGAAGCAGTTGGTATAAGAGAAGGAGCAGGAGTTGGACATCTTGGAAGTATTAATACTGTACTTGCAAGAATGGATTTAAAGCTTGAAAAAGAAGAGTTTGCAGAGCTTATTAACAGAACATTTATAGAAAATGTTTCTGTCCAGAGTAGTGACAACAGTGTATATGTTGTTATATCAGCGAGCAGAAGAAAGAAGCTGCAGCAGACTATGCAGAAGTTTGAGAAAAAGTATGGACAGGTTATATGGATTGTTCCATATATGACTGGTGGAGAATACAGCCTTGATTATTGTGGTATCAGACCAGAGGGCTGGGAAGTGAAATAAGTTTATCAGGAGATAACATATGAATGAGTCGGGACAAGTTTATAATTATAATAAACTGAGAACAATAAGAACATTGACAGATATAATAAGCCAGTGTATTGTAGCGTTCGCATTTTCTGCATTTGTTATATTGGGACTTACGAATAAATCTGACAGTTATATTATTGCAACACTGCTTATGGCAGTTCCGGTTATTATAACTTATGTGGCAAGAAAGAATATACATAAGAATTTTCTATTTATGCTGATTCATGCTGCTTTGCTTATAACAGCCATTATAATTGGTAATGGAGATGCAGAGTCTACAGCATATTTTGTAAGTGTACTTGCTGTGTGTATAAGGTCTGTAAGCATAAGAGTGGCTAATGCAAGAAAAACTGAATATGTGAATGAACCGCTTTATGGGAATCAGTTTGCTGATGTAACTCAGGAAGACAAGAAAGCTGCCTTGCAGGCAGGAGAGAGAATGTCACCTCTGTATTGTCTGGTTATGGTCGCAGGAAGTCTTTATGGCGGTTCAGCAGGCAACAGACTGCTTGTTAACTATGAAACAGTATTATTTGTGCTGTTTGTTCTGCTTGCTTTTCTTGCTAACCAGTTAAAAGAGCTTAATTCTCTGTTTATAAGTAATGCTGGCAAATCAGAATTTCCTGCTGAGAGAATTACAGGAATTAACATGATAATGGTCATGGTTGTGTCAGGACTTATGATTCTTGGCATGATTCTGTTCTATAGTGGGGATTATGGCAATATATTTACACTGATTGGTTCAGGTTTTGTAGCAGTTGTAAGGATAGTGCTGAAGCTGTTCTTAAGACTTATAAGAGAGAAAGAAGAAGTCTCTACGATGCCCGAAGATTCCGTGAATCCAGTCACTGATGATGATGTGGTAAAGGGAGATAACGACCTTGCATTTACTGATAATCCTGTTATGAGTGCATTATTTACAGCATTTGCAATAGTTCTTGTAATTGCACTTGTTGTATTTATTGTCTATATGATTATCAGATATGCCAAGAATTTCAAAAAGTCACAGGATAATAATGGTGATGAGATTGAATTCATTGGTAATGACAGAAGAACAGAAGCAAGGATAAAGAGACGTCAGAGAGCAGAAGAAGCTAAGAATATGCCTGTTAATATGCAGTACAGGAAGGCATTCAGAAAAGCAGCAATAAAATCATCAAAGGCAGCCAGGGATTCGGATGGTAAATCACTTGAAAATATGCAACCACAGGATATAACAATAAACAGAATAACTGACGATGCTGATGCTGCAGACAGAATTACAGCAAGTTATGAGAAAGCAAGATATTCTGATAAGAATATTTCCAAAGAAGAACTTGAATTTATGCTTGACTTTATAAAAAATGACAAGTATAATAAGCGTACATAATAAGTAAATGCTGTGAAGAGGACTATTAGATAGGAACCAGAGTCAGAGAACTGCCGGGTGGTGCGAGGCAGTCGAAGGAACTTATTGAACTCGCCTTGGAGCTGCTACCTGAAATCATTATGAGAAGTAGGAGTAGCCGGAAGCCAACCGTTATAGTGGACAGAATATAATGCAGCACATTTGTTGTACGTATTCGGTGAGTGCATAGCATAGCTATGAAGAAGAGTGGTAACGCGTGAGATTTATCTTTCGTCTCTTTGGGTGGAATTGCCCATGGACGAAAGATTTTTTTATGCTTATCTTTAAGGAAGCCTTTACTTATTAACAATACATATTTATATTTTCAGGAGGTTTTAGGAATGTTTGATTACAGACAGTATGAAAGAGGCTATTTCATGCCACCAGTTAAGTGCAATGACTGGGTTAACAAGGAGTATGTTGATAAGGCACCAATCTGGTGTTCGGTTGATTTAAGAGATGGTAACCAGGCTCTTGTTGAACCTATGAGTCTTGATGAAAAGCTTGAATTCTTCCAGATGTTAGTTGAAGTTGGATTTAAAGAAATTGAAATTGGTTTCCCTGCAGCTTCTGAGACAGAATATGAGTTCTGCCGTACACTTATTGAGAAGAATATGATTCCTGATGATGTTACAATCCAGGTTCTTACCCAGGCAAGACCACATATTATTAAGAAGACATTTGAAGCCGTAAAGGGTGCTCCGAGAGCAATAGTTCATGTATACAATTCTACTTCATTAGCACAGAGAGAACAGGTATTCAAGAAGTCTAAGGAAGAAGTTAAGCAGATTGCTATTGAAGGTGCTAAGTTATTAAAGGAACTTGCTGAAGCTGATGGAGGAAACTTCCTTTTTGAATACAGTCCAGAGAGCTTTACAGGAACAGAACCAGAGTATGCACTTGAGGTATGCAACGCTGTTGTTGATATCTGGCAGCCAACACCTGATAAGAAATGTATCATCAATCTTCCTGCTACAGTTGAGATGTCACTTCCACATGTATTTGCAAGCCAGATTGAATATATGTCTAAGTACATGCACAACAGAGAAAATGTTATTATTTCTCTTCATCCACATAATGACCGTTCGACAGGTGTTGCTGATGCAGAGTTAGGACTTCTTGCAGGAGCAGACAGAATTGAGGGAACACTTTTTGGTAATGGTGAGAGAACAGGTAATGTAGATATTATTACACTTGCGATGAATATGTATATGCAGGGTGTTAATCCTGAACTCAATCTTTCTGATATGCCACATCTTGCAGAAGTATTTGAAAGACTTACACAGATGAAGATTGATGACCGTCATCCATGGTGTGGTAAGCTTGTTTTTGCAGCTTTCTCAGGTTCACATCAGGATGCTATATCTAAGGGAATGCATTACAGAATTGAAAATGATCCTAATAAATGGACAGTTCCATATCTTCCAATTAATCCAGAAGATGTAGGACGTACATATGATTCAGATGTTATAAGAATTAATAGCCAGTCTGGTAAGGGTGGTGTTGCTTATGTTCTTGAACATAACTATGGAATGGTTGTACCTAAGGCTATGAGAGAAGATCTGGGTTATGCTGTTAAGGATGTATCGGATGTTAATCATAAGGAGCTTTCAGCAGATGAAGTTCTTGAAATATTTGAGAAGAGATATAAGAAATACACACCAGTATTCAAGATTTCTGAAGTACATTTCAAGCAGATTAATGGAATACAGACAGTCGTAACTATTAATGAGAATGGTGAGAAGTACAATGTTGAAGATGGTGGTAATGGTCGTCTTGATGCTGTAAGTAATGCTCTTGCCAGTCATTTTGGAAAGCCTTGTGATATCTTCTGTTATGAAGAACATTCATTAAAGAAGGGTTCTGATTCTAGTGCCATTGCATATGTTGGTATTACAGGAGAGGATGGAAAGAATTACTTTGGTATTGGTATTGACCATGATATCATCAGAGCTTCTATTGATGCGTTAGAGTCAGCTATGAACAGAAGCCTTGAAGCATAATATTTAAATTGAATAATGTGTAATATAACCCATGTCCGGAACGTATACTAGAATGATACTGATTCAGGATATGGGTTGTTTTATTAATGTAGAATTAAAACCCCCCAAAAAGGGGGAAGCAGTACTTTGGTACTAATGCTATTATACGCTGAGAGAGGGAAATATAGTTAAGGGGAAACTATTGGTTCAGACATTTTTGGAGGGATAGTAATGTTTTTTAGAAAACGATTAAGTGGTTTGGATGTAAAGATTAAGAAAACTGCAGTTGGCGTTCTTTTGGTTGCAATAGTTGCAGGTTCTGTGTTTGCTGGTACGTCTTTAAGAGCTGGCGCATATTCAAAAACACAGGATGTCCTTAATGAATTATTAGGAGCAGCAAAACCTTACGGTGTAGTTGCTGAAGAATTTAAGAATGGTAATCACAATCAGACATGTTTCGCGACTAACAAGCTTGTAATAACAGATCAGTGGATGAGTGCATGGCTTGATATGAGCGTTGGAACAACATATATCAAGAGTTTTGATAATTCTGGTTCATCAGAGGTTAATGTGGATAGGAATGCATTTAATAATCTTGTGCTTGGAACTGATTATGATTATGAACCCAGAGAGAATAAATATTATATTAAGGATGCTAACGGAAAAAGAACAGGTGCTGTTATTAATGTTGCTAACTGCAAGGATACAATCAATGTTTATTATGCAGAGGATTATATGGATGTAACTGCAGCACTTGATAATGTATACGATAATTTCAAGGCGTATTCAGATACACCAGATTCGGAGGCTGATATAGTTATTGGTGCTTATGATGATAGAAAGATTGATCTTGCTTCATTTAAGAATAAGCAGATTGTAGTGGTAAATATGTATGCTAATAATTATATTGACTGGCAGGGAAAAGAAGTTTCATCTTATTATGGAGAAGGACAGCTCAACATAACAAATAAAGCACAGGGACAGTTTGTTATCATTAATCTGCTTGGCGGTGATGGTGATGCAGACATTAAAAGATTCAGCATTAATGGAAAGAATACAGGCGGATTAACAGATGTTGATGTATCAGACACGGTTATTTTCAATGCTGTTAATGTAACTGGTAATATTAATATAGGTGAGGTATGTGGTATAGTTGTTGCACCAAAAGCAGATATTACTTTAACATCTACATGTAATGGAAGAGTAATTTCTAAGTCATTTGTTAATGTCAATGGACAAATGCATTTTATATCAGATAATCAACAGCAGGAGACGACACAAAAGGAAACAACATCTGTAGCACAGTCTTCAGCAGAAACAACAAAGTCAGAAGAGACAACAACTGCACAGGGAACAACAAAGTCAAACGAGACAACAACTGCACAGGAAACAACAAAGTCAAACGAGACAACAACTGCACAGGAGACAACAAAGTCGAATGAGACAACAACTGCGCAGGCGACAACAAAGTCGAACGAGACAACAGTTGCGCAGGAGACAACAAAGTCGAATGAGACAACAGTTGATGCTGGTAAGGAAACTAAGCCGACAAAACCAGAATCAAACGAAACAACAGCTGTTAATGAGACAACAAAGTCAAATGAAACAACAGTAGATTCTAATAAACAGACAAAAGAACATACAACTTCATCAACTCAGGTCACAAAGAAGACTGGTGAAGTTGCAGGAGATGAAGAATTAGTTACAGGAAAAGAAGATGAGACTGTTGATGGCTCAAGAGTCAGAAAAGCTGGTGAAGTTGCGGCTGATGAAGAGGTTGTAAAGACTGGTGACAATAATCATGTATGGGTATATATTGTGATTCTTGTAGCAGCAGCTGTTATTTCTGGAACTGTTATTGTGATAAGCAAAAAGAGCAATAAAAGATAATAAATGTTAATGATATCAGAGAGGCACAGCAGTAATGTTGTGCCTTTTTTATTGGGGTGGTATTGAAGCACTCTGCTTTTTTATGCTATAATGCAATATGTATGAGTCGAAGTAGGCTTTGAACACAAAATACAGTGAAGAACAAGGAGATGGAAGTTTTATGAAACATTTGATACTTGCATCGGGTTCACCAAGACGAAGAGAATTAATGAGTCAGGTAGGACTTGATTTTACTGTTGTTACAAGTGATGCAGATGAGAATATTAAAGAGATGGAGCCTGAAGATTATGTAAGAGAATTATCTTCTATTAAGGCACAGTCTGTATTAGAGCAATATGCAGATAAAGATGATTCTGTAATCGTTATAGGTGCAGATACTATTGTTTATCATAAAGGAGAGATTCTTACCAAGCCTAAGGATGAAGAGGATGCATTCAGAATTCTTAAGTCTTTAGAAGGTCAGATACATCAGGTGTATACAGGTGTAACTATATGCAGCACACATAAGAATGTAAGTTTTTATGAAAAGACTGATGTGTGGGTATATGATATGACTGATGAGGAAATCAGGGATTACATAAGCACAGGAGAGCCTATGGATAAGGCTGGTGCATATGGTATTCAGGGAAAATTCGCAGCATACATTAAGGGTATTGAAGGCGACTATAATAATGTTGTCGGTCTGCCTGTTGCAAGACTTGTACATGAGCTTAAAACATTTTAAGGAGAAAATATATGGTTAAATTCGTAGCAAGTGACCTTGATGGGACATTGCTTCTTAACGGAGCACAGAGCGTCGATGAATCTACGATACAGTATATCAATAAACTTGTTGATAAAGGCGTTATATTTGCACCGGCTAGTGGCAGGCAGATAACGAGTCTTAAGAGACTTTTTGGGGCTGTCAGTGATAAGCTTGCATATATTGCAGAGAATGGTGCACTTGTGGAATACAAGGGTGAAACTATTGGAAAGACTGCGATGGATAGGAAGCTTGCGTTAGAGATAATTGAGGATGTAATTGAACAGCCTAATTGTGAGGTGCTTGTATCAGGAGAACATACGTCATATATTAAGCCTAAGTCTCAAGAATATTATTACAGGATGACCAAGGTGGTCAATTATCATACTACATTAGTTGATAAGTTCACAGACATTGACGAGGATATATTAAAGATAGCTGTGTGTGATATGACAGGAATTAAGAACTCTAAAGAACATTTTATTAACAAATGGAGTGATAAGGCTTCAGTACTTGTATCTGGAGAACTTTACTTAGACCTTATGGACACTAATGTTAATAAAGGAAGAGGAATTGAGCAGGTTCAGCAGTATTTTGGACTAAAACCTGAACAATGCATGGCATTTGGTGATAATTATAATGATATCGCTATGTTGGATAAGGTATATTATTCATATGTTATGGAGAAAGCTGTAGAAGATGTTAAGAAACACGGGCGTTTCGTAACAGGATGGGTAGAAGGAACATTAAGAGAGCAATTTAAAGAGATAAGATAAGGAGATTTAAGTTATGGATAAACATATTGATGAGTGTGCGAAGGTGTTTTTAAGAGATCAGAAACAGCTTTTCGATGAGCCTGTTGCATATGATTTAGAGGAAGCTAAGGAATTCTTAGAGGACTGTATGGCGGTATACTGCAAGGATATTAAAGAATTAAGAGAAGTGATGGATGATGAGGGAATGGATGTATCTGACTTAAGCAATGATGAGCTTCTTGAGCAGTTAGAAGTATTCAGGCTTGATAATGGCGGATATTTCTTCGTGGAAGGATAGTACAGATGCGTATAAATGTTGTATGTGTAGGCAAGATTAAGGAAAAGTTTTATACCCAGGCAGTTGAAGAGTATTCTAAGAGACTTTCAAGATACTGTAAGCTTGATATTGTTGAACTACCTGATGAGAAAACACCGGATAATGCAAGTGATATAGTCAATGAACAGATTAAGAATAAGGAAGGGGAGAGAATCCTTTCTGCCATTAAAGATGATGCTTATGTATGTGCACTTGCAATAGAAGGGAAAATGCTTGATTCTGTTGAACTATCAGAAAAGATTGAAAGACTTGGAATAGAAGGAACAAGTAACATAACATTTGTAATAGGAGGCTCTTTGGGACTTGCAGATGCAGTACTTAAGAGAGCTGATTATAAGCTGAGTTTTTCAAGGATGACATTTCCGCACCAGCTTATGAGAGTTATTCTTTTGGAACAGATATATAGGGCTTACAGGATTATGAAGAATGAGCCATATCACAAATAATTAAAGAGGATAGAATATGAAAAGAAGAAAAAAAACATTTATTATATTAGCAGTTATTCTTGTTGTAGTTCTGTTAGTTGCAGGATATATTAAGTTCTTTAATGGACGTCTGATATATTTCACAACAGGAATGAAGAGCGGTGAGCTTATTAAGACAGCAGGACAGAAGACAACTAATACATGCGAGGCAGATATTCTCATGTCTGATGTAAAGAAGGAATATGAGGAAATGTTTGGCAGTAATATATGGAGAGAGAAAATTGGTGATGCTGATTTTGAAAGCTATATTAAGGACCAGATTAAGAGTAAGTTAATGCGCGTCAAGGCTATGAATGTTAAGGCTAAGGAACGCGGTGTTGTGCTTGGAAGAGAAGAAAAAGATTCTGTGGGTAAGGCTGTTGATGCATTTTACAATGAATTAACTGAATCGCAGATAAGCAGTACAGGAATAACTAAGGATAAACTGAATACAATGTTTACTGAATTTGCAATAGCACAGAAACTCTACGATGACCTTACTTCCAGCATGGATATTGAAGTAAGCGCAGATGAGGCAAGAGTTATTGATATCCAGTATATTGTATCAGATTCAGAGGAAGATATTAATAAAGCATATAATCTTGTGAATTCAGGAAGTTCATTCTTTGCTGTTGCCAAGGAGTACAATGCGGATGGCGAATATGAGTACGAACTGAAACGTGGCGAGATGGATGCAGCATTTGAAAAAGCAGCATTCAATCTGTCTACTGGTGAGATGAGCAGTATAGTTGAGTCAGCAGGCAGATATTACATTATAAGATGTACATCGGATAATGATAAGGCTAAGACTGAGGTTAATAAGTCTGCAATTCTTGAAAAGAGAAAGTTAGAGCAGTTTAATACTGATTTTGAGAAATATGAAGCTGGTATATATATGGAATTTAATAATAGCGAATGGAAGAAATTAAGTATTCAGGATGCGTATACGTTGGGAAGCAGCTTTGAGGATACTTTCAATGCGTATTTTGGAAAGTAAAGAGGAGAGTAATTAATAATGGCAGCTAATAAATATGATGCTAACAGTATATCTATACTGGAGGGCCTTGAAGCGGTAAGAATGAGACCTGGTATGTATATTGGAAGTGTCGGAACAAAAGGTCTTAATCATCTTATATATGAGATTGCGGATAATTCAGTGGATGAACATCTTGCGGGTTTTTGTACACAGATAAATGTAACTCTTAATGATGATGGAACAGCAACTATCAAGGATAATGGACGAGGTATTCCTATCGGAATCCATCCTAAAGCCGGAATACCTGCGGTTGAGGTTGTATTTACAGTACTTCATGCAGGCGGCAAGTTCGGAGATGGCGGATATAAGATATCAGGAGGACTTCACGGCGTTGGTGCATCTGTAGTTAATGCACTTTCTGTATGGCTTGAGGTTGAGATAAGAGTTGATGGTGGTGTGTACAAGCAAAGATACGAGCGTGGAAAAGCAACAGCGCCACTTGAAAAGATTGGTACATGCAGAAAAAATGATACTGGTACAACTGTTACATTTCTTCCTGATGGAGAAATATTTGAAAAGACAAGATTCAAAGCAGACGCGATAAAGAGCAGGCTTCATGAGACTGCATATCTTAATCCGGGGCTTACAATTGAGTTTGAAGATAAGAGAAAGGGCAGCGAGGATAAGGAAACTTTTCATGAGCCTGACGGACTTAAGGCATATATCAAAGACCTTAACAATGGCAAAGAGACAGTATGCGATATCGTCTACTTTAAGAAGAAGCAGGAAGATATTGAGGTTGAAGTAGCATTTCAGTTTGTTAATGAATTTGAGGAAAATATTCTTGGCTTCTGTAATAACATATACACTCAGGAGGGTGGAACGCATATTACAGGCTTTAAGACCAAGTTTACAATGATTATCAACCAGTATGCGAGAGAACTTGGCATCTTAAAGGATAAGGATGCGAATTTTACAGGTCTTGATGTAAGAAATGGTATGACTGCAGTTGTTGCAGTTAAGCACCCTGCACCAAGATTTGAGGGACAGACCAAGACCAAGCTTGATAATCCGGATGCTGGTACAGTTGTTGCAAATGTAACAGGAGACGAGGTACAGCTTTATTTCGACAGACATTTGGACGACCTTAACGCTGTAATTGCATGTGCTGAAAAATCTGCGAAGATACGAAAAGCAGAAGAAAAGGCTAAGACAAATATGCTTACAAAGCAGAAGTTCTCTATAGACAGCAACGGAAAGCTTGCCAACTGTGAGAGCAAGAATCCGGAGGAATGTGAGGTGTTCATTGTTGAGGGAGATTCAGCTGGAGGTTCAGCAAAGACTGCAAGAAACAGAAGAACTCAGGCAATTCTTCCAATCAGAGGTAAGATTCTTAATGTTGAAAAGGCAAGTATTGATAAGGTACTTGCCAATGCCGAGATTAAGACAATGATTAATTCATTCAACTGTGGATTCTTAGAGGGCTACGGTAATGACTTTGATATTAGCAGATTAAGATATAATAAGATTATTATCATGACTGATGCCGATGTGGATGGAGCACATATTGATACACTGCTTCTTACATTTTTCTACAGATTCATGCCTGAGCTTATTAATCAGGGACATGTATATATTGCTACACCACCTCTTTACAAGGTTGTTCCTAAGAAGGGCGAGGGTGAATATCTATATGATGACAAGGCACTTGAGGATTACAGAAAGAAGCATACGTCAGGAACATTTACACTTCAGAGATACAAAGGTCTTGGAGAGATGGATCCTGACCAGCTATGGGAGACAACTCTTAATCCTGAAACAAGAATTTTAAAGCAGGTTGAGATTGAGGACGCAAGGCTTGCAACTGAGGTTACAGCAATGCTTATGGGTACAGATGTACCACCTAGAAGAGAATTTATATATACGCATGCTAATGAAGCTGAGATTGATGCGTAAAAGCTAAAGGAGTAGAAAATGGCTGAGAAGATTATAAGGACTGAGTATTCTGAGGTTATGCAGAAGTCCTATATAGATTATTCCATGAGCGTTATTACAGCAAGAGCACTTCCTGATGTAAGGGACGGTTTAAAGCCGGTACAGAGAAGAGTGCTGTATGCCATGGACCAGTTGGGGCTTAATTACGACAAGCCTCACAGAAAGTCTGCACGTATCGTTGGTGATACAATGGGTAAATACCATCCACATGGTGACAGTTCAATATATGAGACACTCGTTGTACTTTCACAGGATTTTAAGAAGGGTATGGCTCTTGTTGACGGACACGGAAACTTCGGTTCTATCGAAGGTGACGGAGCTGCCGCTATGCGATATACAGAAGCTAAGTTAAAAAAGTTCACACAGGACGTATATCTTGCTGACCTTGATAAAAATGTTGTGGATTTCGTGCCTAACTTTGATGAGACAGAAAAAGAGCCTGAGGTTCTTCCTGTAAGAGTACCTAATCTGCTTGTAAATGGTGCAGATGGTATTGCGGTTGGTATGACAACTAATATCCCTCCACACAATCTATCAGAGGTTGTTGATGCAGTATGTGCATATATGGATAATGAGGATATCACAACAGACGAGCTTATGCAGCTCTGCCCTGGACCGGATTTTCCTACAGGCGGAATTGTAATTAATAAAAGCGAGCTTGGTGCAATATATGAGACTGGAACAGGTAAGATTAAGTTAAGAGGCAAGGTCGTATTCGAGCCTGCCAAGAACCGTTCTGAGAAGGACAAGCTTGTTATTACAGAGATTCCATATACAATGATTGGTGCTAACATAGGTAAATTTATATCTGATGTAGTAAGCCTTATAGAAACTAAGAAAACTACTGATATTGTCGATATTTCCAATGAATCTTCTAAGGAAGGAATAAGAATTGTCCTTGAACTTAAGAAGAACGCTGATGTCAAGAATCTTGAAAATCTTCTTTACAAGAAGACCAAGTTGGAAGATACATTTGGCGTAAATATGCTGGCTATCGTTGATGGAAGACCTGAGACCTTAGGTATTAAGGATATAATAAAACACCACATTAATTTCCAGTATGAGCTTGCTACAAGAAAGTACACAACACTTCTTGAAAAGGAGAAGGCTAACAGGGAGATTAAGGAAGGTCTTATAAGAGCATGTGATATTATTGACCTTATTATCGAGATATTACGAGGCAGTGCTAATCTTAAGATGGCTAAGGACTGCCTTGTTAATGGTAATGTTGAGGGAATCAAGTTTAAGTCAGAGCAGTCAAAAAAGCAGGCTGCAGGTCTTGATTTCACAGAGAAACAGGCTGGCGCAATATTAGAAATGCGTCTGTACAAGCTGATTGGTCTTGAAATTCTTAATCTTCAGAAAGAATATGATGAATGTGTCAAGAAGATTGAGAAGTATGAAAAGATACTTGGCAGCAGAAAAGAGATGGCTAAGGTTATCAAGTCTGACCTTCTTAATATTAAGAAGGAATATGGTGTTGCAAGAAGAACTGTAATTGAAGACGGAGAAGCTGCTGTATTTGAGGAAAAGAAGATTCCAGAGATGGAAGTTATGTTTATTATGGACAGATTCGGATATGCAAGAACCATTGATATGGCTGCATTTGAGAGAAATAAAGATGCTGTATTTAATGAGAACAAATATGTCATTCCGGTAATGAACACAGATAAAATCTGCATATTTACTGATACGGGAGATCTGCACCAGTTAAAGATAAAGGATCTGCCATTCACTAAGTTCAGAGATAAAGGCACACCGATTGATAATCTGTGTAACTATGACAGCTCTAAGGAGATAATTGTGTACATTACTCCATTTGAACGACTTAAGAATCAGAAAATGCTTTTTGTCACAAGACAGGGAATGATGAAGCTTGTAGACAGTGAAGAATTCCAGGTTGCAAAGCGTACAGTTGCATGTACAAAATTAGCAGATGACGACAAGCTAATCGGAATGTATTCAACAGACGCAAGAGTAGAGATTTATTCAAAGTTCTCACTTGATGGAGAAATCAAGGAAGAAGAGGTTGTCGAGAGCAACCAGAATGTAATTGTACAGACAGAAAACGGAGTGTTCTTAAAGTTCCCATTAACAGACATTCCAATGAAGAAGAAGAGTGCTGTAGGCGTAAGAGGAATCAAGCTTTCAAAAGATGATTATATAGAAGATGTATTCCTGCTTACAGAAGGTGATGAGTTCACAATGGAATATAAGGGCAAGAGTATCAGCTTTGCCAAGATGAAGACGGCACACAGGGATACTAAGGGAACTAAGATAAGAGTATGATTTTAACGGTTGGGGAGTCGAAGAAGTGCTTCACACCATCACAACTAAGGTAAGCGGTCCTAGTGGCTGTAAATGCCGCCATATACAGAGTTTATAACGGTGCTGGAAATCAAACGCGCTTCGCTTGAACGAGATTTCCAGCACCGAACTTTTGTATATGGCGGCATAACACCCACACGGACAGCTTACAATTTAGTTGTGATGGTGTGAAGCACTTCTTCGACATGACCACCGATAAAAAAGTATATTTTTCTAAAATATAAATGGATAGTTAGTTAAATTGTTTTTGGATTGTCGAGACTACATTTGAAAGAATAATTTGACCAGCGAGTTCACTTTGTTAGTCAGAATATGGTATGGGATTATCCATACCATTTTTTTATACTGGAGACATATGGCATGAATCAAAATCGGTAATTCGTGGTGGTAGTGTCTGTGAGTTAAGCGTTAGCGACAACTGCATGTAAGCTTACCGTGTGGGTGTTAATGCCGCTATATACAAAAGTTCGGTGCAGGAAATCTCGTTCAAGCGAAGCGCGTTTGATTTCCTACACCGTAATAAACTCTGTATATGGCGGCATTTACAGCCACTAGGTCAGCTTACCTAAAGTGGCACTAATGCTTAACTCACAGACTGTACAACCCCGAAACTAATTCTCATCCATATATTTATCATATATAGCAATAACCTTATTCATAACCTCTGGACCAGGAGCTCCAAGAGTAAGTCTCTTATCTACACAAGTCTGAAGGCTGATAGCCTCGTAGATATCTTCATCAAATACAGGGCTTACAGCCTTGTATTCTTCAAGTGAAAGGTCATCAAGTGCAATATTTTTCTCAATGCACATAAGAACAAGCTGACCGACAATACCGTGGGCTTCTCTGAAAGGAACTCCCTTTTTAACAAGGTAGTCAGCAGCATCAGTAGCATTAGTGAAGCCGTTCTTTGCTGAAGCTTCCATTCTCTTGTTGTTGAACTTCATAGTATCAATCATGCCCTTGAAAAGGCTGATGCAGCCTTTGACTGTGTCAAATGCGTCAAATGATAATTCCTTATCTTCCTGCATATCTTTATTGTAAGCAAGAGGAATACCCTTCATTGTTGTAAGGAGGCTCATAAGAGCACCATATACTCTGCCTGTCTTACCTCTTACAAGCTCTGCGATATCAGGGTTCTTCTTCTGAGGCATAATAGAGCTTCCTGTACTGAAAGCGTCATCAAGTTCTATGAATCTGTATTCATTGGAATTCCAGATGCATATTTCCTCAGAGAAACGGCTTAAATGCATCATGATAGTTGATAATGCAGATAAGAATTCAATAAGGTAATCTCTGTCAGAAACAGAATCCATGCTGTTGAGTGTTGGACCATAGAAACCAAGAAGAGAAGCAGTAAGTTCTCTGTCTAATGGATAGGTTGTTCCTGCAAGTGCACCTGCACCAAGAGGGCAGTAATTCATTCTTTCATATATATCGTGAAGTCTGCTTCTGTCGCGCTTGAACATTTCGAAATATGCACCGAAATGATGAGCAACAGTAACAGGCTGTGCCTTCTGAAGATGAGTAAATCCAGGCATGAATGTATGAGTGTTTTCTTTCATGATTCTTAAGATAACAGCCATAAGCTCTTTAAGCTCAGCATCAGTATTAAGAACTTCCTGTCTTGTGAAAAGTCTCATATCAAGAGCAACCTGGTCATTTCTGCTTCGTCCTGTGTGAAGTCTCTTTCCGGCATCACCGATTCTCTCAATAAGAGTAGCCTCCATAAATGTATGGATATCCTCGTATTCATCAGTGATTTCAAGCTTTCCTGATTCAATATCAGCAAGAATTCCCTTAAGACCTTCTACAATATGCTCACTTTCGCTTTCAGGAATAATTCCCTGCTTGCCGAGCATAGTAGCATGTGCAATACTTCCTTCAATATCCTGCTTATAGAACTTCTGGTCAAATGAAATTGATGCGTTGAAGTTGTTAACAAGCTCATTAGTTTCTTTGGTGAATCGTCCACCCCATAATTTCATTTATAAATCCTCCTTGAATTAAATATCTGTATTTTCTTCATTAAAATTATCTTCTTCATCTTCAATAGAAGAGAGAAGACTGTCAGTAAGTTCATCATCAATATCAGGTGATTCAAGATTCTCGAAATCATCCATATCATCAAGAATAGAACTTTCTATATTATCATCAGACAGTTTCTTAATGTCTTTGTTAGTAAGAGACGGATCATCAAGATATTTTCTGATAACTAACGGAAAATGTGCCATATTTACTTTTCCTGCTTTAATAAAGCAGCTGGCAAGATAAATGCCAATCAATATAATAATGCAAAGTGTAGTAATAACGCAACCCAATATTAAATTAACAGGACGATATTTTAATACAACAGTGTGAGTTCCGGCACTTACGTCAACACATAACAATGCATTTTCCCAGGCATAAGTGTCAGCTTTCTTGCCATCAATATACACAGACCAGCCACCATCGTATGGAATAGAGAATAATATTGCTTTGTCTGAGGAAGCAGTAAGAGTTCCTGTAAATTTAGTATCAGAGAATTTCTCAACCTGATAGCTTTCTGAATTGAGTTTATTGTAAGCCCTGATGAATTTGTCTTCATCGAGTGTGTATACAGAAAGATTCATTCCGCCGGTATCAGAAGTTACTTCGACAGTATCTGTGTCGTGGACATAACCAATATCAAGAATCCGGTTATTGCTCTTTATATTATTGTAGGTGTAAGTGGTTGTGTTATTAATAGTAACAGTTACGGAATCAACAGATTTATTCGCAACTGACAGGTACATATGACCACTCTTTGAAGGTGTGATAATACAATCGGCTTCAGTAGGGAATGAAGTAGTATATTCAAATACATCACTTATTCCGGTAAGAGATTGAATAAGAATATTCTGGTTCTCAATACCATTGTTATTCTTAGCCATAACAAGGTCATATGCTGTTGAACTGTTAATCGCATAACCAATAGGAAGTGTGTAATTATTCTTATACACAAATTCACCATCGCTGCCTGTATAATAATTTCTTATATCACTTTCAACTAAAAGTCGGTTAGAAATAGTGTATTTTACAGAGAAAAGAGAATCAGTAACAGCGGTAAGACCATTGCAGCCATATGCATTAGTTGAATTTTCCATTCCTATAAGGTTGTAAAGCTTTGACATCCCTGCATTGCATGTTGATGAAAATGTTGAAACAGTTCGGTAATTATGCCATGCACCATCATTTTTAGAACGCGCTCCAAAAAGCTTATCCATTCTATAGAAGGATGTGTCATTATCAGATACGGTTTTTGTAACAGTCTTTACGGCATCATAATCAAGAAGATATGATGTACGGCTTGTTGTTCCAATACCGGTTGCATCCATATTCATTGTACATTCAATGATTGATACTGAGAATGTAAGCATAAGAACGACAGGAATCTTGAACTTGGCGTTGTTATGAATAAACATTAACAGACCATATATAAGAATAAATATTCCACTTATATATACACTCTTAAATGAATATTCAGTCTCTGAGTTAATAAAAAGTTCTTCCATAATAAGCAGAAGACCAATTGCAATCCATAATGATGCACCAAGCTGCCTGTTAGTAGAATTCTTAAGGTTAATAACAGCTTCATAGCACATTGCAAGCAGGAAGAATATATATATGAATGACTGTCTGCAAGGCAGGCTGTTAGGAAAATGCATACCATGCCATATATAGTTAGGTATATTTAAGTTAAATGCTGTCAGGAAGATAAGCAGGATGACACATTTGCCAATCTTTTCACGTGCATTGACTTTGCTGCACATAATATAAAGCGGTAGCAGTACAAAAACAGCAACGCCGCAGTATATGTTAGGCAGATGATCCAGTCCTAAATGAACCGGAATGTTGATAAGCTGTCTTGTGAGCATTGATAATATGCTGAAATAAGAAATAAGCTTATCAGGGAATGTCGTGTCGCTTGAGGCTGAAAGTGAAAATGTATAGAATTCAGGCAGAAGAAGACACGCTCCCAGTCCACCGGCAAGCAGTGAATATACACAGAAATTAATAAATTTCTTCACATACTGCATAGGGCTTTTAATACCGTTATAAGCAATCATAAGAACAACATAGTAAATCACTACTGAAAGGCATACCATGATTGCAATATAATAATTAGTAAATATACATAATCCTAGAGTTATGCAATAGAATATGCAGCGGTTCTCATTAACAAGTCGTTCAAGTCCAAGCATGATAAGTGGAATCAGAATAACACAGTCAAGCCACATAATATTCCAGCTGTATGCCGCAATGAAGCCGGACATACCATAGAACATACCGAATATGGCAGCAATTACATGCTTGTTATTATTGTGTTTAGTAAGATAATACGTTAAAGAAAGACTGCTGCCAGCTATCTTAAGTATTATAAATGCATTCATTATCTCTATAGTGTATTTCTGTGGAAAAAGTGCAACGAACCAGTTAGATGGACTTGCAAGGTAATATGCAAACAGAGATGTGAAGTTAGTTCCCATTCCTATATTCCATGAGTAAGTAAGACTTTCACCATTTCTTATCTTGTGCCACAGTTCTGAAAAGAATGGCGCATACTGATGATACATGTCAGACCTCAGATAACATTCGTTTCCCCATGGAAATATGCCTCTTGTATAGTACAGTGCCATCATCATTATAACTGGAAGTACAAAGGCAGCAAGATATGTAAAGTTAGAATTAAGAATTGATTTCTTTGATGAATTCATGGCTTCCCTCCCTTAGCCGGTAATAGTAACATTTTACCAAAGAACGAAAAAAGTGTAAACAATTATAGGCAAATTAGGCTTGTATTCGATAGTACAATTTTGTAAAATAGAAAAGTACGCAAAAGGAATCTCCAAAGGGTAATGCTTAAGGAGAGTGTACATGGAATACAGACAATTATATAAAAAACACAAAAGGGCTGTGCAATACGGAATATGTGCAGTTTTTCTGATTATAACCGGATTGATATATCTGGCAGGAAGAAAGAACGCTTCAGTGTCAGAGAATACATTTGCAGATAATGTCGTATCAAGTAGTATAGAAGACAGCTGGCATATGGAAAGTGAATCATCAGTTGAGGACATATATGTGTATATATGTGGTCATGTTAATTCTCCAGGTGTTGTAAAGTGCCTGAAGGGAACAAGGCTGTATGAAGCAGTGGCAATGGCTGGTGGAGCTGATGATTTGGCTGATATGTCTGCAGTTAATCTTGCAGCACTTGTTGCTGATGGGGAAAGGATATATATTCCGGCATATGGAGAGGATATTTCTGTTATAGAAGAACAGACAGAGGGGATTGTTAATATTAATAAAGCTACAGAAAGTGAGCTTATGACACTGCCGGGAATTGGAAGTTCAAGGGCGGCAGATATAGTAAGATACAGGACAGATAATGGCAGATTCCAGACAATAGAAGATATAATGAAAGTGTCTGGAATTAAGGAAGCAGCATTTAATAAGATAAAGAATTATATTTGCGTATGATAAGATGCATATGCATAGAAAGTAAAAAGGAGTAGATTATGGCAGGCAGAGTTTTAGTTGTTGATGATGAGAAAATGATTGTTAAGGGACTTAAGTTCAGTCTTATGCAGGATTATAGTGTTGTAGACTGTGCATATGATGGTGAAGAAGCTCTCGAGTATGCTAAAAACAATGAATATGACATAATCCTTCTTGATATTATGCTTCCCAAGCTTGATGGATTATCAGTATGCCAGCAGATAAGAGAGTTTTCAGATGTGCCTATAATTATGCTGACAGCTAAAGGCGATGACATGGACAAGATTCTTGGCCTTGAGTATGGTGCAGATGATTATATTACAAAACCATTTAATATTCTTGAAGTTAAGGCGAGGATGAAAGCTATTTTAAGAAGAAATGCTGTGACAGAGAAGAAAGCAGCAAAGAACAATATTATTAATGCGGGTGATATGAAGATAGATTGTGACAGCCGTAATCTGTATATTGCAGGAAGACCTATTAATCTTACTGCTAAGGAATTTGATCTTCTTGAATTGTTAGCAGTTAATCCAGGAAAGGTATACAGCAGGGATAATCTTCTTAAAGCTGTGTGGGGACAGGATTATTCAGGTGACGGCAGAACGGTTGATGTCCATATGAGAAGACTTCGTGAGAAGATTGAAGATAATCCGAGTGAACCAAAGTATGTTCACACTAAGTGGGGAGTAGGTTACTATTTTAATGTTTAATAAGATTAAAAAAAGAAATGACCATAGGAAAATCTTTTTTGACAGAGAATTTGAGTCATTTTTCAGGTTCATAAATAAATATTCAACAAGACAGTTCGCAGTTATGGCGGTAATAGTTGCAACAGCGGTAATCTGTACATTTGAAGGTTTTGAGTATATTTACAGGCAGTCTGTAATTACAAGACAGACTGCGGTTATACAGAATGAAGCGGTTCTTATTGCAGCAGAATATTCTAATTATGAAAGTCTGGAAGCAGCTGAGAATAATGATATGAACAGCAGACTCAGCAGTTATTCGGCACTTAATCAGATAAGAATAAGAATTGTTAATCTTAATTATGTTGTCAGTGTTGACACATATTCTATTGATACTAATAAGACAATTCTTAATCCAAGGGTATTCGATATATTCAGTAATCATAAGAACAGTTCCGGCTATGATAAGAAAACGGGTAATATACAGGCTGCTGTTCCGGTATACAATGATTCAGGTACATTTATAGCCGTTCTTGTAGCTGATCTTGATTACACAGAGATAGATGCAATGTTTCACGATGTGAACAGTCAGAATAATAATATTAAACTGGTTATTATAACAATATGTCTGGCATTACTTATCGTAGGCATATATTTTCTTAACCGGCCTGTAAAAAGGGTGCTTGATATTGTTTCAAATGTAAGTGCAGGGCATACTGATGAAAGAATCCCTGTCAGGAGTTATACCGAAATACGTGAGATTGCAGATGATTTTAATAATATAATGGACAGAGCTAATGAAACAGACCAGTCCAGAGCAGAATTTGTTTCGAATGTGTCACATGAATTAAAGACACCTATAACCTCGATTAAAGTATTGGCGGAGTCTCTTAATACGCAGGAAAATGTGCCAATAGAAGTGTATCAGGAGTTCATGCAGGATATTGTAAGTGAAATAGACAGAGAAAGTAAGATTATAGAAGATTTACTTACTCTTGTCAGAATGGATAAATCTGTTGCAACACTTAATATTACATCTGTTAATATGAATGATTTGTTAGAGATGACCCTCAAGAGAGTTAAGCCATTAGCACAGAAAAAGAATATTGAACTGCTTTTTGAAAGTTTCAGACCGGTTGTTGCACAGATTGACGAAGTTAAGATGACACAGGTTATATCCAACCTTGTTGAGAATTCTATCAAATACAATGTCGAAGATGGATGGGTACATGTTTCACTGAATGCAGATTATCAATATTTTTATATAAGAGTTGAAGATTCAGGCATAGGAATACCAGAGGAAAGTATTAATAAAATATTTGAAAGATTTTACCGGGTAGATAAGGCAAGGTCGCGTGAAACGGGCGGAACAGGACTTGGACTGGCTATTGTAAGAAACATAATTCTTATGCATCATGGAACTATTAAGGTTCATAGTGAGGAAAATATAGGAACAACATTTACAATGAGAATACCTCTTAATTATGTTGAAAACCAGCAGTAATGCAGGCGGAAGTATGCCATTGGACATATTTATAAGCTGTTAAGAATATCAGGATAGGAAAGGAGCAGTTATGATGGGACATATAAGGAAAGCTATTATGAAATTGACATCCGTTATAATTGTTATTGCAGTAACATTTATAACTGTTTCATGTTCTTCGCAGAAGAAGGGAACTGCATATTCTGTATATTTCCTTAATGAAGACGGAACATCACTAACTGAAGGCAGAGTATACATTGAAAGTCAGGACGCTGTTTCAGTTGCAAATGAACTCCTTGAAAAAATGAATGTTGCAAAAGGCAGGCATACAAGCATAATTAAGCCGGTGTCTGTATCGCAGCCAACGGTTGAAATTAATGGAATATACGCAGGTGTCTATTATGACAGCTCTTATTATGGAATGAAACCAAGTACCGAAGTACTTTACAGGGCAGCAGTTGTTAAAGAATTATCACAGATAAGTGATGTTCTATATGTTAGATTTTATGTTGATGGTAAGGATGCTGTGTATGAAGATGGAACAATCATAGGAAATATGAGTGATGAGGATTTTGTAGATACACAGGAAGGTGCTATGGCTGATGTGAAGTGGAAGACGATTAATCTGTATTTTGCTAACAAGTCAGGAGATGCCCTTGTAAAGAACAGCAAGAGAATCTGTTATAATAAGAATGTATCTGTTGAGAAGGTTGTAATGGAACAGCTTATTAAAGGAACAACAGAGTCGGGGTGTTATCAGAGTATTCCGTCGAATACCAAGCTGCTTAGTATATCTGTTGTCGACAGGATATGTTATGTTAATCTCAGTCAGGAATTTGCAACTGATATGGTTAATGCAAAGAGCAATGTGACTATATATTCAATTGTTAATTCCCTTTCAGGACTGGAAGGAATTGATGGCGTTAAGATACTTGTCAAGGGAAATTCTAATCTGATGTATAGAGATGCAATTAGCCTTGATACAGTATTTTATATGAATAATGAACTTGTAAAAAAAGATTTATCTGATAATTAATGGTCGTTTCTGGAAAGGATATTATTGAAGAGACCATTTTTTGTGGCAGCAGTTATGAGCATTGCTGCAGTATATTTGTCATTATATGCTAAGTTATATATCGTTATTATAGTGGGAATAATGGTGTTTACCGGATTCCTTATATATCTTAAGAAAACAGGAATTCCTGGTTTTTATGTGATTTTTATCATGATGTTTCCAATTATGTGCCTAAGAACTGAAGTAAGTATGGAAAAGCTATGCTATCAGGGGCAATTGTCAGATAAAACACATATTGCTTATGTAAATGGATACATAGCAGATATTAAACAGTCAGAAAACGGTTATGTGGTGTATATAAGAAATGCTTTTGTTATGCCGGATTCATGGGGCAAGCAGTTTAAAAGCGGTTTGGTAGTATACTCAGAAAAAAGATTTGCCAATCCAGGGGATCAAGTTAAGATTAAAGTAACATTAAAGGATTTTAACATACCATCTAATGAAGGGCAGTTTAATGCCAGAGAATATTATACATCACTTGGATTTAATTATTGTGCAGATTTGTCAGATATTGTGAATATACAGTCTGGAAGTAGTTATATTTCCAGCATTTACAGATTTGCAGATTCCATAAAAAATATTTACCAAAATGTATATTCTGAGCAGAATGCAGGAATTATGCAGTCGATTGTGTTAGGTGACAGGTCGGGGCTTGATGATGATGTAAAGAGAATGTATCAGAAGAATGGAATTTCCCACATTTTGGCAATAAGTGCACTTCATGTTTCGCTTGTTGGAATGTTTATATATGACTGGTTAAAGAAGAAAATTGGCAGAATCGCATCTGCATGTTTTAGTACATTTCTTATTATTTCATATTTGTGCATGACAGGTTATAGTGCATCTGCCAGCCGTGCTGTAATAATGATTCTTGTATATATGCTGGCAGACGTGCTTGGAAGAACCAGTGATATGGCTAATACATTAGGGATAGCAAGTGTTATTCTTCTGTGGATTAATCCATATAATCTTATAAATTCAGCTTTTTGGTTGTCATTTCTTGCTGTGGCAGGAATTATATATATTAAACCCATACTGTCTGATGATAAAACTATTCTTATATATATAAGACGTCCTGATAAAAAGAATGCAGGATTTTTTCAATTAATTTTATTCAGAATCGCAGATTCGGTTATTACAGGCATGTGTGTTACAATTGCGACACTTCCGGTAATTCTTATTATATCTGGGCAGATTCCTGTAATAAGCCTGTTTCTTAATGTTATAGTAATTCCACTTATGTCGTTGATAATGATAAGCGGTATATTTACGGGAATTGCTGGCATGCTATCTCTTGAAGCAGCATATTTTTTTGCGGGAGCAGGTGGATATATTCTTGATTTTTATTATAAGCTGTGCAGTTTGTCATCACATTTTAAATATGCAGTCATTGTTACGGGAACCCCTGATACTGCAAGGGTGTTTTTATATTTTACGGTTTTAATTATATGGATATGTGTACATATTATATTGATGAATAAAAAAATTGATGCTGTATGTATTGCTTTATTAGTGTGTGTGCTGACAGGGCTGCATTACAATATTAATTCAGATATGAAGATTGCAATGCTTGACGTTGGACAGGGGGATTCAATTGTTATGCATACTAAAGAGGGCATGAATGTATTGTTTGACGGAGGAAGCACAAGCAAGAAGAATGTAGGGAGATATACCATATATACTTATCTAAAATATTGTGGGGTAAGAAGTCTCGATTATGTGTTTATAAGTCATCCGGATAAAGACCATGTTAATGGAATATATGAATTGATTGAACTGTGTGATAACACATTTGAGATAGGTACTGTTGTACTGCCGGGAATCAGGCGAACTACGGCAGTAAAGAAGCAGGCTGGTGATGATATGTCGAAGTTAGAGAGAACATTGAAAGCTACTGGTATTAATGTTGTTTATGCTGATGCAGGTGACAGTATTAAATCGGGAGAATTCTCGGTTGAGTGTATGCACCCATGCAAGGGTTACAATTACGAGTCAGCTAACGACTATTCTGCTGTATATCTTGTGGAATATGGAGATTTTTCTATGCTTATGACAGGTGATGCGGAAAAGAAGGCAGAAAAGTGCATTGTTGAGGATGCCAATAGGATGGCAGGAGATGCTGGTGAATCAGCACGGTTTATGTCAGTTAATATATTGAAAGTCGGACATCATGGAAGTAAGGGGGCGAGTTCAGAAGAATTTTTAAGTTATGTAAAGCCTGAAAATGCATTGATATCTTGTGGGGCAGGTAATTCATATGGACATCCTCATACAGAAACTTTACAGAGATTGTCGGGGATTGGAGCAAAAGTTTATAGGACAGACGAAAGTGGAGAGATTGCGGTGCGTGTCAGGGATGGTTCGTATAAAATTGAGGCGTTTAAAGCTTTGAAAGGATAGAACTGTGAAGATATATAACAGGTTGTGAGAAAATATTTTTAACTTGAACCACTTGTACATATCTGATACTATTGTTTAAGATTAGAAACGGAGGCAGCAGGTTTGAAGGTCATAAGTGATGATATTAAGAAGGGTGAATTTAAGAGTGTATATCTTCTGTATGGAGAGGAAGAGTATCTTAAGAAGCAGTATAGAGACAGATTAAAGAATGCTATAGCTGGTGATGATACAATGAATTATTCATATTATGATTCGGATAATGCCAGCGTTAAGGATATAATTGATGTGTGTGAAACACTGCCTTTCTTTGCCCAGAAGAGACTTGTTATTATGGAAAATACCGGTTTTTTGAAAAGTTCTAATGATGAGCTTGCAGATTATATTAAACATATTCCTGATTATCTTGTTGTTGTTATGGTAGAAAAAGATGTGGACAAGCGTAATAAGGTATATAAGGCAGTTGATTCTGTGGGATATATATGCGAGATGAAGCCACAGACAACTGCTACTCTTGAAAAATGGATAGCAGGGCTTCTTGCTAAGGATAATCTTAAAATAAGCAGGGAAGCATGTGATTTGATACTTGATAAGACAGGTGCAGGCATGGATTATATAAGGCAGGAGACAGAGAAGCTTGTGAGTTATTGTCAGGGAAGGGATGTTGTGACAGTAGAAGATGTAGAGAAAGTATGCGCAACACAGACAACAAGTCATATATTTGATATGATAAGTGCAATTGCAAATAAGAAACAACAGCAGGCACTTGATTTATATTATGATTTGTTGGAATTAAAAGAACCTCCTATGAGAATACTTTATCTTATAGTAAGGCAGTTTAACGGAATATTACAGGTGAAAGATCTTATGTCAAGGGGGATTTCAGGTAAAGAGATTGCATCAAAGATAGGAGCAGCGCCATTTGTTGTCGGTAAATATCAGGCACAGGCAAAATATTTTGAGATGAATACACTACTGGATGCATTGAATGAATGTGCTAAAACTGAAGAAGCAGTTAAGCAGGGACGGCTTAATGACAGGCTGGGAGTAGAGCTTATTATAATTAAATACAGTAAATAAAAAAGAACCCGGTGCGAGTGGGTGTCAGCACCGGGTTCTTTAAATTATTAAAATTCTTATTAAGCCATTGCGTTAACAGCTTTAGTAATGTGAGATACTTTTCTTGCAGCAGCGTTCTTGTGGAAGATTCCCTTAGAAGCAGCCTTCTCGATCTCAGCTATAGCAACAGGGAGAGCTTCGTTAGCAGCAGCCTTGTCACCAGCAGCAACAGCAGCCTCTACCTTCTTGATATAAGTCTTAACTCTAGACTTAATCGCCTTATTTCTCTCAGCTCTTACCTGACTTGTAATTACTCTCTTCTTAGCAGATTTAATGTTAGCCAATCCGTACACCTCCAAATCATAATTCAATAATAATATCTGTTTCGCATTAAAGCCGGACACGGACGATCTAATGTAAACATACTCACACATTTTATAGTACAAACATCTATATGTCAAGAACCAAATAAAGATTTTGGTATAAAAATTTCATTTTTCTGCACAATATGTTGGGGAGGTGATGTGAAAAATGGATAATATAGTTGTAAGAACTGACCTTGCAGTAGAGGCAAATGAAGAAGCAATGAATGGAACAGGAAAACTGAGGGGGATAAGATTAAGAGAAAGCAATAAATCAAGGATGGGAGTGAAGGTCACAGAATTGCAGGTGACAAATCATTTGGGCGAAGCCGCGATAGGAAGACCCAAAGGAACTTATCTTACTATAGAGGCAGATGATATTGCAAGTGGGGACGAAGAATATGCAAAAGAGGTTATATCGACATTGGCAGGATATATATTTAAGCTTTTAAAGCGTATGAATAAAAATGTCAAACCAGAAAAGATTCTTGTTATTGGACTTGGCAACAGAAATATAACATCGGATTCATTAGGACCTGAGGTTGTAGATAATATTTGTATTAAGATAAGTGAGGGCGATGAGACGGGAGTATGCACACTTAGTCCGGGGGTTATGGCACAGACAGGTATTGAAACTGCAGGAATTATTAAAGGCGTTGTAAGTCAGATAAAGCCGGATGTATGCATAGCAATAGATGCTCTTGCTGCAAGAAGTGTGAACAGATTAAATAGTACTATACAACTTTCTGACCAGGGAATTAATCCTGGCTCAGGTGTTGGAAATCACAGAATAGGAATAACAAAAGACAATATAGGTGTTCCGGTGCTTGCAATTGGCGTGCCTACTGTTATAGATGCCGAAGGGATTATTCAGGGGGCAGGAAAAATGTATGTAACCCCGAAGGACATTGATTCAGACATTAGAAACATAAGTATCATAATATCCAAAGCAATTAACCGTGTTGGTGTTCATATTCATGGCTGATGTGAATACAATATAATGGTAATGCAAAGTAAGGAGGATATATGAGTGATAGAAAGTACAGGCCTGTGTATATGTTTATATTCATGGGCTTAATGCTTATGGTAATAATGATGAATTATAGTTTTAATCTAATATATTATATTCAGAACAGAATTTATGAAAATGCAGTTAAGACATTGTTTCCTGTAGAGACATATTTTGAAGATAATTATGATGAAAATGCAGGTTCGGTGTGGGTCGATTCGGAATATATGTTTAGCATGGCAAAGGAGGATAAAAAACCTGCTACACAGACGGATGAGGGGGTCGTGGAGGCAGGCGCTGAAGTTTGTCCTTTGCCTATACAGGAAAATGCAGCTGGAAATGTTTATAATATTGCAGATTTAAATAATTATGATTTTCTTATGAAGTTCTATACAGTCACATCCATCACAAGCCTGACAACACAGATAATGCGTCCGGAGGAATTTCTGGCAAAAGACCTGTCATTAGAGAAAAATGCGGATTCTCCGCAGATTCTTATATTTCATACACATTCACAGGAGGGATTTATGGATACGGTTGAAGGAGATACGTCTACAACAATAGTTGGTATTGGAGATTATCTAACAGATATACTCACTAATACATATGGTTACAATGTTTATCATGATACGAGTGTGTATGATTATATTGATGGGAAGCTTGACAGAAGCAAGGCTTATACATATGCAGAAGAAAATGTGACAAAAATACTGAAAGAAAATCCGTCAATTGAGGTTGTAATAGACCTTCACAGGGATGGTGTTCCGGATACTACAAGACTTGTAACCGAAGAAAATGGAGTAACAATGTCAAAGGTAATGTTTTTTAATGGAATAAGCTACAGCAAGGCAAAAGGAGATATAGGCTATCTTTACAATGCAAACAGAGATGATAATCTGGCAATGAGTCTTCAGATGTATCTTTTAGGAGAAGCGTATTATCCGGGGCTGTTACGGAATATTTATATTAATGCATATCGTTACTGCCTGCATATGAAAGGCAGGTCGATGCTTATAGAAGCAGGAGCACAGACTAATACAAGTACAGAGGTTAAAAATGCGATGATACCGGTGGCAGATATGCTTGACAGATTGTTGAGGGGTGAGAAGGCGTATACACAGTGAAGCGAAGTGCATCTTGTTTTTACCTCACATTTTCCCTATAATGGGCGGTGGTGATATTCTGTCGCCCATTCCACCACACACGATAGTGTAAAATGGCATATGAAATTAATGTATGAATGGGGAAAAAACCTATTAAAGCTTCTAAAGGTGATGAAATAGTAGGTTTATTGAGAGAAAATTCTGAGGATAATTAATGCGGATAAAGAAAATTGCCTACTAAATTGATGATTTAAGCCAAAATAGTAGGTCTTTTTGCTGATTAGAACTGTCTGATATTATAGACATATAAGAAAAAGACCTACTAAAAGTGTGAATAGTGTTTATCTAGTAGGCGTTTTAGTTGAAAAGAAGAATTACAAACAAACTAACAATGAGGAAAAGACCTACTAGATTGCTAAATATGATGAAATAGTAGGTAAAGGAGGTAAAATATGAGTAACAACATTTTAGCAGATTTACAGCCACACGCTGTCTTTAAATATTTTGAACAGATATGTGCAATTCCACATGGCTCAGGCAATGTGAAGCAGATAAGTGATTATCTGTGTGAATTTGCACGTGAGAGAAATCTGTGGTTTAAGCAGGATGAAAGTTATAATGTGATAATTAAAAAGCCGGCAAGTAACAGCGAGAGCAAGGCTGCACCTGTTATTTTGCAGGGACATATTGATATGGTAGCTGTAAAAACGAATGATAAGGTTAAAGATATGGAAAAAGATGGTCTTGACCTTTATATAGATGATGGATATGTCAAGGCTGACAGGACAACCTTAGGTGCTGATGATGGAATAGCAGTTGCTTATGCGCTTGCTATATTAGACAGCAAGGATGTGTGTCATCCGCCGATTGAGGCTGTGTTTACGGTAGACGAGGAAATTGGAATGCTTGGCGCAGAGGCAATTAATACTGACTGTCTTGAAGGTAAAATTATGCTTAATATAGATTCTGAGGAGGAAGGAATATTCCTTTCAGGATGTGCAGGAGGAGCAACTTTAAAGGCTTCTTATCCATTGAAAAAATCGGATATGACAGGAACGCAGATGTCTATTAAAATTAATGGTCTTACAAGCGGACATTCTGGAACAGATATAATATGCCAGAGAGCTAATGCTAATATTCTGATGGGACGTATTCTTTTTGACGTTAAAGAATGTGTGAATATTGTAAGCATATCTGGTGGTGAAAAAGATAATTCTATAGCTCCATTTGCTGATGCGGTTATAATGACACAGGAAGCAGATAAGGTCACTGAGCTTCTTAATAATACTGCAAATGTCTTGAAAGAGGAGTATTCGGTTACTGACCCACATCTTACCATCAAGGTGAATTGTGAAGGTGAAGGCAGCACTTTGGCATGTGATGATGCGACAACACAGATGCTTATAAATGTGCTTAATTTTATACCTGATGGTGTTGTTAAGATGAGTAATGATATCAAGGGGCTGGTGCAGACTTCACTTAATCTGGGGGTTGCAGAGCTGGCTGAGAAAACATTTGCAGCAACCTACTTAATAAGGAGCAGTTCGCAGAGTGAAAAAGAATATCTTACTGATAAGGTTGGAAAAATGACTGAATATCTTGGTGGAACTTATGAACTTAAAGGTGTTTATCCAGCATGGGAATTTAAGAAGAATTCTGCAATCAGGGATATGCTGTGTGAATCTTATAATAGACTTTTTAATAAAGGGGCTTTGGTGGAAACAATGCATGCAGGTGTTGAATGCGGTATTATGGCTGCAAAGATTGATGACCTTGACTGTGTATCGTTTGGCCCTGATATAATTGATATCCATACTGTAAAAGAAAAATTGGATATTGCTTCGACACAAAGGACATGGGAGCTTATAACTGACGTTTTAAAACAGTTGGCATGAATAATTGAATAATACTATATATTGTGTTAGTCGTATCTGGTAAAATGAGCTGAAAAAAGCTTTTTTTATACCAGATACGACATTTTTTATACCAAATGCGACATAAACTCAACAGAACGCGACAAAACATATAGAATACTATATATATTGTTGACAGAGATTTGCTATTAATATACTATATTACTTGTACAAAACATTTATTAAATTCCGTGCGCAGGGGGATAGGAAACATTTGAAAGGAAAAAGTATATGGAGTATAAGGAATTTGTGGAATATATTAAGATGAATGCAGGGTATATAGCTGGAGAAGGTGGTAATATTACTATTAATCATGTGATTAAGAATAATGGCTGTGAGATGGATGGACTTGTTATTATGGAGAAGGGGAAAGACATCGCGCCAACTATATATCTGGACAGCTTTTATGAATTGTATACGAATGGTGAGAATATTAAGAACATAATACGACAGATAGAGGTTATATATGAACAGAATAAGAATAATGTTACATTTGATGTAAATATTCTTAAGCATTTTGACACTATAAAGGACAAGATTGTTTATAAGGTCGTCAATTACAGAAGTAATGAAAAACTGCTCGAACAGGTGCCTCATAAGAGAATACTTGACCTTGCTGTGGTGTTTTACTGTCTGCTTGATAATGAATATGGAAGAAGTGCAACAGCATTAATATATAATAACAATCTGAAAAACTGGAATGTAACTATTGATGATGTGTATAAAGCTGCTTTGAAGAATACACCGGATCTGCTTCACAGTAAGATTAGTTCAATGGCCGCACTTTTTGAAAAATGTGGTGTTAATGTGGATGGAGAGGAAGTTGATTTAAAAGATTATGTTCCGTCTGATATGTATGTGCTTACGAATGAAAGCAAACTGAATGGTGCAGCCTGCATATTATATGAGAATGTATTGTATGATTTTGCGCAGAAGCTGGGAGCAGATCTGTATATACTACCTTCATCAGTGCATGAGGTTATACTTCTTCCTAAGCTTTCGATGTTTGAGAAAGATGAACTTGTTAATATGGTAAAGGAAGTTAATACAGAAGGGGTTGCTGCAGATGAAGTCCTTTCTGATCATGTATATGAATATAACAGAACAGAAAGATTGATAACTATGTAGGGACAGAATAATACAATAATGTACATGATGGGATTCGAACCCACGATCTTCCGCTCCGGAGGCGAACGCTTTATCCAGCTAAGCTACATGTACACAACATATAATAATTTATATGCTTATATACTATACATTATTAAATTAAAACCCGCAACAATTGAATTAATTTTTTTCTTTTGTTAGAATTAATACATCTGTATATTGATTTGAACTTATCAGCAATGAAGATAAGAATTGGAGGAAACATGTCAGAGCGTATTAATAAATATCTCAGTGCCCATGGAGTCTGTTCAAGACGTGAAGCTGACAGAATGATACAGGAAGGACGTATCACAATTGATGGCAGAATTGCAGTTATGGGTGAGATGGTAGAAGACAATACAATTATATGTGTTGATGGCAGGAAAGTTGACAACACCACACCACCACAGGTAGTCATAGCTTTTAATAAACCTGTTGGAATTGTATGTACAACAACTGATAAACAGGGAAAGAATAACATAGTAGATTTTATTGGATATAAGGAACGCATATATCCTGTGGGCAGATTAGATAAAGAGTCTGATGGCCTTATACTGCTTACTAATGATGGCGACATGATGGACAGGCTGCTTCGTTCCGTTAATGGTCATGAGAAGGAATACATCGTTTCAGTTAATAAACCAATTAATAAAGAATTTATAAAGAGAATGTCAGGGGGAATATATCTTAAGGAACTCGACAGAACTACAAGAAAATGTGTTGTGGAAAAGATATCAGACAAGACATTCAGAATAATTCTTACACAGGGGCTTAACAGACAGATAAGAAGAATGTGTGCGGAATGTGGATATAGTGTAACTAAACTGACAAGAATAAGGATTATGAATGTGGAATTAGGAGATTTAAAGACTGGTGAGTACAGGGAACTTGACGGTAAAGAGCTTAATACACTTTATGAGCAGATATATAAGCAGATAGAAACAGTCAATATACAGGCTGATAATTAAGGAGCGGATTATGGATTTATTACAGGAATATTCAGAACTTAAGAAGACGATAGATTATCATATGGATAGATATTACAATCAGGACGAGCCGGAGATAAGCGATTATGAGTATGATAAGCTTATGATAAGGCTTAAAGAGATTGAGAAAGAACATCCGGAATGGGTGACATCTGATTCACCTTCACAGAAGATTGGTGGCACTGTAAAAAGAGAAGCCGGAGTCAAGGTCACACATAATGTACCTATGCTGTCTATTGAAGATGTGTTTTCAGAAGATGCAGTGTGTGCATGGATTGATAAGGTTCATGCCATGCATCCTGACTGCACATTTTCAGTAGAGACTAAAATTGACGGTTTAAGCATGAGCTTAAGATATGTAAAAGAAGCAGATGGGAAGCTGCATTTGCAGTTGGCAGAGACAAGAGGAGATGGTCTTATTGGTGAGGATGTGACAGCTAATGCAAGGGTAGTGGGGGATGTGTTACAGGTTATTGACCTTCCTTATGATTCACTAGAACTTCGTGGCGAAGTGTATATGAGCCATGAAGATTTTGAAAAATATAATGAAGAACAGGAAAGACTTGAGAAAAAAACAGCTGCTAATCCCAGAAATCTTGCGGCCGGAACATTAAGACAGCTTGATACTTCAATTACGAAGAAGCGAGGTCTTAAGATGTTTATCTTTAATGTACAGGACGGACCTGATGAGATTATGGAAAGCCATGGCAGGGGAATGGATATATTAAAGGCAGCAGGTGTACCGGTTGTATATCATAAGATATGTAAGACTAAGGAAGAGGTTGTCAGAGCAATTGATGAGATAGGAAGAATGAGAGAAGAACTTCCATATGACATTGACGGTGCTGTTGTAAAGATTGACCATATCGCATTCAGACAGGAGTTCCCTGCAGGAAGCAAGTATTCAAGCGGACATATTGCATACAAATATCCACCGGAAGAAAAGGTTATTGTTATGGATGATATTCTTGTAGATGTGGGAAGAACAGGAAAACTTACATTTACAGGGATATTCCATGATCCGGAAACCGGAAAGCCTGCAAGGCTGTGTGGTACAAGTGTATCAAGAGCGACTCTTCATAACCAGGATTATATTACACAGATGAATGTAGGTATTGGTGGGGAATATAAGCTGTTTAAGAGTGGAGAGATTATTCCTAAGCTTAATGGATGTGTAAAGGCACCTGAGCATGTGTTTGAAGCACCAAAGGTATGTCCTGTATGTGGGGAACCTCTTGTACGAGAAGAGGACACAGCAGATATAAGATGTGTTAATCCGTCATGTGCAGCACAGTTGTCAAGAACAGTGGCATATTTTACATCTCTTGACTGCATGAATATCATGGGACTTGGTGAAACTCTTATTGATGCCCTTATAAAAGAAGGATATATACACAATTATGCTGATATATATACATTGAAAGAACACCGAGATGAACTTATTGAGAAGGGAATCATAGGAAAAGAGAAGAATACTGATAAGCTGCTTGCAGCTATTGAGAAGTCTAAACAGAATACACCAGACAGACTGCTTACTGCACTTGGAATAAGAAATGTCGGCAAGAATACAGCCAAGCAGATTATGAATTATTATGATAATCTTATGGCACTTGCTGATGCAGGTGAAGAAGAATTGCAGAATATTCCTGATATAGGCACAACTACAGCCAAATGTATATATGACTTTTTCCATGATGAAGCTAATATTGAATTGATAGAAAGGTTAAGACAGTCAGGGCTTAATATGCAGATGCCAGAGAAAAAAGAAATATCAGATAAGCTTGCAGGAAAGACGATTGTTGTAACAGGAAGTTTTGATAATTACAGCCGTAAGGATATGGAAGAACTGATTGTTTCTAATGGAGGTAAAGCGACAGGAAGTGTCAGCAAAAAGACTGATTATCTTGTTGCAGGAGAGGCAGCAGGCTCTAAGCTTGATAAGGCTAATTCACTGGGGGTTAAGGTGCTTACGATTGATGAATTTATGGAAATGATAAAGTAGAGAATTAACAGGTTGATAATGTTATATATGTCTAATATAATATTAATAGAAAACAATTTGTTAAAGAAAGATATGGAGGTGATTATGTATGGCTACTTCAAGCATTACCAAGAATTTTGTTGTTTCAGGTAAGAAACAGGTTGAACAATTCGCTGATGCGATTGAAATGTCATATAAAGAATCTCTTTCAGAATCAAGTCCATCTTCTTGCAGATACAGAGAAATACATGAAACAGATGAAGTATACAGAGTAATGGAGAAGTGGAAAGAATTATATGGAGGATGATTTTTTAGTATTAAATATCAGAGAATATATAAAAATGGGAAAAGCTGGAGAAGACATGCTCAGGCAGGTTTTCTCCAGTTTTAAATGTGAGAAAAATCTTGATGTTGAAAGTTTTCTTACAGAACAATCTATAGATTTTACAAAGAAAAACCAGTCGGTTACATATATTGTGATTTCGCCAGACAAGAATAATATAGTTGGGTATTTTACAATAACAATTAAACCAATTACTGTTAATACAGATGAATTTAGTAATACAGTAAGAAGAAAAATTGCAAGGGTAAGTGAACAGAACTCTGATAATGGAAAATATTCGTTGTCAGCATATTTGATAGCACAGTTAGGCAAAAATTATGATGATAGTATTGGAAATACAATTTCGGGAGACAATTTGCTTTCAATTGCGCTTGGAAAAGTAAAAGAACTACAATATATGGCTAGTGGGATGGTTGTTTTTCTAGAATCTGAAAATAAGGATAGATTATTAGATTTTTATGAAAAGCAGAATGGTTTTAAAAGGTTTGACACCAAAGTTACAAAAAAATATAAAGAAAACTCACATACTTTGGTTCAGTTATTAAAGGTGATATGATATAATCAGACAACAATGATAACAGAAAGAAGGAACAGTAATGCCAATTAAGATTCAGAGTGATTTACCAGCTAAAGCAGAATTGGAAGAAGAAAATATATTCGTCATGGACGAAAACAGAGCTATTTCACAGAATATAAGACCTTTGGAGATAATAGTTCTTAATCTTATGCCTATAAAGCAGGACACAGAATTACAGCTTTTAAGAGGGTTATCTAATACACCTTTACAGATAGATGTTACATTTTTACAGATGTCATCACATGTTTCAAAGAATACATCAGCTTCACATATTAAGAAGTTTTATCAGACTTTTGAAGAGATTAAGAACAATAATTATGATGGAATGATTATTACAGGTGCACCTGTTGAGAAGCTTGAATTTGAAGAGGTTAATTACTGGGATGAACTTATAACAGTAATGGAGTGGTCTAAGAAGCATGTTACATCAACAATTCATATATGCTGGGGTGCGCAGGCAGGATTGTATTACCATTATGGTATTAAGAAGGAATTACTTCCGAAGAAGCTGTCAGGTGTGTACAAGCACAGGGTTATGAATAGAAAAGAGCCTTTAGTAAGAGGCTTTGATGATGTATTCATGGCACCACATTCAAGATATACACAGGCAAGCAGACAGCAGATTCTTGACAATCCAAGACTTAAAGTACTTGCTGATTCAGATGAAGCAGGAATATATATTGTTCTTGGTGATGGCGGGAAAGAGATATTTGTTATGGGACACCCTGAATATGACAGATTAACTCTTGATCAGGAATATAAGCGTGATATTGACAAAGGAATTGAGCCTGACCTTCCAGTAAATTATTATCCTGATGACGACTGCAACAGAAAGCCATTGCTTTCATGGAGAAGCCACGCCAACAACCTCTATACGAACTGGTTGAATTATTATGTATACCAGATAACTCCTTATGACCTTAATGAAAGTTATGATAATTACTGTATTTAAGGGAGCTGTAGAATTATTGAAATAAATGGTGTGTATATTTTTGCTCAAAAGAATATATTGTTGATTAGCATAGTTATTATTGAGGTCGGAAATGGTTCCTGACACACTCCTCGGAGTACCTGAGATGATGGATACACCGCCCATCCAATAATAATTATGCTTTTTTATTTATAAGATAGCTGTAATGGGTTTATACAGGAGAACACAATGTCAAAAGAACAAGCACTAGAAGAATTATTAAAAATGATAAAAGAGGGAAATATTACAGATTACGATGCAGAATTAGCTTCATACCGGGATGAAAAGTATGGTTATAAAGATATAGATGAGAATACACAGAGGGTTAATAATAAAGAATAATCAATACATAATGGACTCGTGCTATACATCACACCCTTTAAAAATCCCCCATTCCATGTTATAATTATTAATCATCAGAAAACGGAGATAAGAACATGAGCGTAGTAACAGAAAAGTCAAAGTGCAGAATTCTTAAATTAGCATCAATGCTTGCGGTAACTATGGGAATTATAATGGCATTTTATGCGTTTTATATTATGTCGGAGCTATATTCATTTTCAGCAACAGAGCAGGGAAAGGCATTATATATGGCTGTCAAGCTGCTGAATATAGCATTTATAGCAGTTATTGTGGAAGGAGTTTACTTTGCAATTGCTGGATTTTATGGAATGACCAATATAGGTGCTGTTGATGCTGTAAAGAAAATCAAAGTTTATGGAATTGTTATGACTATAGCAGGAGTTGTTGATTTAATAATAGTATTTGTGGTATCTAAGTATTCAATAACTGGTAACACGCTGATTCTTATATGCCTTCCAGTTGTAATAGGGATTATGTATCTTGCAGGTGCATTTTATAATGAGAAACTTATAAAGAATAATAATGGTGTGGAAGGTGATGGCAATGATTGATCCGAATGGAATAATGCCACTTAATTTCTTCAAATACAAGGGTGTGTATACAGGACAGCACAATGGAATGAGATATATGCTTAAGCAGACAGGAGAAAAGCCTGATTTAAAGCTTTCTGCGTGCGTGTGGCGCGGGCCATATGCTTCATGTGCTGTTAAGGAAGAAGATAAGACAACAGAGATATTTGAACTGACAGAAGATGGTCGTCTTGCTGCCGTGGAATGGATAAGGCAGCAGTACGAATCCAGACTTGACTATTGGGAAGCGGCACCGTCTATAAAGGACGCTGTTCCGATTGTTCATGAATAAAGAGAATAATATATACAATGCAGCATATGGCGGCACCGGTAAGCAGGAGAGTGTATTCTTCTGCTTCTTTTATTATAAGACCAAATACAATGCGGCATATAATTCTTGATGAAAATATAGATATGACCGCAATACATAATGGCACAATTATACTGCCAAACGGGTCTGGCTGGATGTTCAGCTTCTTGTATATATTAAAAATGTAAAGCAGACTCATGCATATGTTGCTAATAAGAACACCATACAGATAACCGGTTATGCCAAGCTTTGGAATAAGCAGAAATACACAGGCAAGCCGGATGATAATTCCGGTTATATTAATTATGAATGTAAGGGCGGTATGTCCCATGCCATTAGTCACGCTTGTAAGGCTGATTTTTAAGTAGAGGAAAGGACACAGCCATGAAAGAATGCAGGTGTATATGTATACAGAGTCTTCGTGGAACATCATTGCACCTAGGCGCGCACCATAGTTAATGAATAAAAATATGCTTATAATGCCGAGACTCAAACACATGGAAACTGTTCTTTTTACTGTCACAGCAAGATGGTCAGACAGGACATTCGAACTTTCATCAGATACCTTTGGAAGAAGCATAAGTGCAAATGAATTAGCTGCCGTACATGGAAAAAGCACAAGTGGAAGAGCCATTCCTGTAAGTATACCAAACTGGCTTATTGCATCATCTTTGGACAGTCCATGCATGCACAGGATTGCGGGAATAAGAATTGCTTCTGTCCCTTCAAGCAGATGCAGAATAGTCTGATTGGCGTTAATTGGAAATGCATATTTAACAATGTATTTGTATTCACGGAGTGAACAGGAGAGCTTCTGCGTCATGCTTTTATTATGAATGGAACGGAAAAACAGCGGAATAGCACAGTATGTGGCAGCTGCAAATTCACCGAATATATTACCGGTAACTGCGTCAGCAATTGATATTGTTGATACATTTTTTATGCGCACATAAAGTATAATAGTGCCAATACGCACAAGCTGTTCGACAAGCTGTGAGGAGGCTGGCAGAAAAGATTCCTTCTGACTGTAATAGTAATTAGATAAGCAGTTATGTATGCACATGAATGGCAGAGAGATTGCAGTTATACGGATTATTCCCTCACAGCGGCTTTCCATAAATATATGGTTTGCAATGAAATCGCTGAATATAAGAAATAAAAGCATAACGGCAATTGAAAGAGAAATAGTAATCTTTAATACGCAGAAAAGCCATTTCAGAGATGGAGATGATGCTGAATATTTTGAAACAGCTACAGAAAATCCACTGCAGCATACTGCAAATGCAAGCGCAATAAGAGGTATGCACATCTGGAATAGTCCGACTCCTGCAGCACCTGTATAATTAGTGAGAAGTATCCGAAAATAAAATCCGAGCAGTTTTGATAGAACGCCGGCAATTGTAAGTATTATGGCGGATTTGAATATGCCACCTTTTAAGGATAATTTATTATTCATAGCAGATACCGCAGATAGACTTATTAACAATATATGCCCTGCCTGAATACAATATTATAAGGAATTGCAGGGCGGAAATATAATGATATATATGGACAATGCGGCGACAACTGCTGTCAGAAAAGAAGTGGCTGAAGCAATGCTTCCATATCTTTTGGGAGATTATGGAAACCCGTCAGGTGTGTACAGGTTGTCTGAAAAAGCTAAAAATGTTGTTGAGGAATCAAGAGATATTATTGCAGATATAATAAATGCTGACAGAAATGAAATATTTTTCACCTCTGGTGGTACAGAAGGGGATAACTGGGCAGTTAAAGCAGAGAGCCTGAAAAGAAAACAGGGACATATAATAGTAAGTTCAATAGAACACCATGCGGTGACGGAATCGGCACTGTGGCTTAAGAATTATGGAATAGATGTCACATTTGCACCAGTTGATGAGCAGGGAATTGTTAAGCTGGAACAGTTAGAAAAAATGATTAGAAATGATACATTTTTAGTGTCAGTTATGCTTGCTAATAATGAAATTGGAACTATCCAGCCGATAGAAAATGTATGTGAAATTGCGCATGAGTATGGTGCAAAGGTTCATTCTGATGCAGTGGCGGCATTTGGACATATTGATGTTGATGTGAAAAAGCTGGGCGTGGATTTCTTAAATGTAAGCGGACATAAGATATGCGGACCAAAGGGCGTAGGATTTCTGTATGTCAGGGGCGGAAAGCCAGAACGGTTCATGCATGGAGGCGGACAGGAGAACGGACTTAGGGCAGGCACTGAAAATGTAGCCGGGATTGCAGGACTTGCGACGGCGGCAAGAATTGCTTATGAAACACTTTCTGACAGGGCAAGGCAGGAAAAGAAAATCAGCGACTATATGATTAAGAGAATACTAAGAGAAATTCCTTATTCAAGACTTAATGGAAGCAGGGAAAGCCGTGTTACGGGCAATATGAATTTCAGTTTTCAGTATGTTAATGGCGGAATGCTGGTTGTAATGCTTAACAAACAGGGAATATGCGCATCTGCAGGTTCAGCGTGTACATCTAATTCAGGAAAGCCTTCACATGTCCTTCTTGCACTTGGACTTGATGAAAAAATAGCAGAAGGTTCACTAAGGCTGACAATTAACCATACAATTACACACAGGGAAGCTGATTATGTGGTTGAGTGTATTAAGAAAGATGTTGCCAGACTGCGGGAATTGGCTTAATATTAATATATCAGACAGTTACGGAGGTTAAAATAATATGTGGTACGAAGAAGCGGTGTTTTATCAGGTATTTCCACTTGGATTTTGTGATGGATTAAGAGACAACGACGGGGTGATGAACAGATGCATATCAGAATTTGCAGACTGGATACCGCATTTGCAGAAGTTAGGAACTGATGCGGTGTATTTTTCTCCAATTTTTGAGAGCGATTATCATGGCTATGATACAAGGGATTACCGTGTGATAGATAAAAGAATAGGAACTAATAAGAATTTTGCAGAGCTTGTGTCAAAGCTGCATGAGGCAGGAATAAAGGTAGTCATTGACGGTGTGTTTAATCATGTCGGAAGGGGCTTTTTTGCATTTAAGGATGTATGTGAGAAAAAATGGGATTCTGCCTATAAGGACTGGTTTAACATCAGCTTTGATGGCAATTCACCATATAATGACGGCTTCTGGTATGAGGGCTGGGAAGGATATTACAATCTTGTGAAGCTCAATCTGAATAATCCTGATGTGGTTAATTATCTTATTGAGTCGGTGCGTGGCTGGGTTGATGAATTTGATATTGATGGAATCAGACTTGATGTTGCGTACTGCCTTAACAGGGATTTCATGAAGCGTTTAAGATACGAAACAGACCAGATGAAGCAGGAGTTTTTCCTTGTAGGAGAAATGCTTCACGGTGATTACAACACAATTGTGGGTAATGAGTGCCTGCACAGTGCAACTAATTATGAGTGTTATAAGGGGTTGTATTCTAGCTTTAATTCAATGAATATGTTCGAGATTGCACACAGCATAGAAAGGCAGTTTGGAAAAGAACCATGGTGTTTGTATACAGGAAAACATCTGCTTACATTTGTTGATAACCATGATGTTTCAAGGATTGCCAGCACACTTACTAACAAAGCACATCTGCCGCTTATATATGCCCTTATGTTCGGTATGCCGGGAATTCCATGTATATATTATGGAAGTGAATGGGGTTGCGAGGCAGTTAAGGGGAGCGGCAATGACAATATCCTGCGTCCGGCATTTGATAAGCCGGAATACAATGAGCTGACTGATACAATAAGTTCATTAGGACAAATGTATCATAACAGCAGGGCTTTAAGCTATGGTGATTACACAAAGAAAGTGCTTACAAACAGACAATATGTATTCAAAAGGGAAGCAGATGGAGAAAAAGTGCTTGTTGCAATTAATGCAGATGAGAATGAGTACACAGCGTACTTTGATACAGAATGTGCAGATGCACTTAATCTTATAACAGGTAAGAAGGAAGAATTATCTGGAAAAATAGTTCTTCCACCTTACAGCTTCAGATTTTACAGATGTATGTAGAAGGTGCAGATAAGATACATGTATATAAAATAAGCCTGAGCTCATCATAATCTGATGAACTCAGGCTTTCTTTCATTAAATATTGTGTAGTAATTAAATCCTGCGTTCTTAAGCATATCAGCCACGACATCAAATCTGTAAGCAAAAAACTTAACTTTGTGTGCATCAGAACCTACAGTGATTATCTCTCCTCCGAGGTCGTGATAGATTTTAACAATATCAAGGCAAGGATTAGGTTCAGGCATTCCGTATTTAAGACCGGCAGTGTTGATTTCAATTCCTTTTCCTTGCTCAATGATTGTTTTAAGAATTATGCAGATTAAATCGTTAAAATCGTGCCAGTTATATGTGTAAGAATTGGCAGGTATATATCTTGCAATATAATCAAGATGACCATACACATCAAAGTTGTGACAACAGCCAAGATTATCAAGAATACTTTCGTAATAAGTTAAAACAGTATCCTTTGCAGAACGTTTCTCCCAAAACTCAGGGTAGTAGGGATCTTCTCCATATACAAGATGTGATGAGCCTATTATGAAATCAAGCTGTTTTGCAGAATCATATGAATTAACTCTGTCAGCGACGCTTCTCATAAGTCCCTGTTCAACACCTATGTGAATATTGATTTTATCTTTGTATGATTCTTTCAGATTCTGGAAATACTTAATGTATTCCGGAAAATCAAGGTCAAACATGACTTTTCCATCTTCTAAAGGAGCATCAAAGTCATTATGGTCGGTAAAACAGATGTGTTTAAATCCCAGTGAAATAGCATTGTTAACAACATTTACAGGGTTCTCCTCTGAATCAGAAGAGAACATAGTATGTATATGTGAATCTGATAACAGCATAGTAATGTCCTCCATCAAATATTAGTCATATGCTTAAATGTCAATATACATTATACATAAACATAATTAATCCGCAATTGATATTTTTGATGTTTATGTAGAACATGTAAACTAATGTAAAATATAGGTAATTTTTCCTTGAAAATGATTATTAGTATTGATATTATTAAGAAGACAGCGTATAAATTCTGATTATGTGAATGCGCATAGATGTAGAAGTATCAACTACGCTGTCCGTCCTTGACTTTTATGCGCAGATAGGAGCTTTCGTGAGTTTTGAATTGATACACATTGTGATTATTCTTCTCGGAGGAATAGCGCTTTTCCTTTTTGGAATGCAGCTTATGGGAGATGGATTAAAGAAAGTGGCTGGTGGCAAACTGGAAGTTATTCTGTACAGATTAAGTAATACACCTCTTAAGGGAGTACTGCTTGGTACAGGTGTTACGGCAATTATCCAGTCATCGTCGGCAACTTCTGTTATGGTTGTTGGTTTTGTTAATGCTGGTATGATTAAAATGAAACAGGCTATCGGTATTATTATGGGCGCAATTATAGGTACATCTGTTACTGGATGGGTATTATGTCTTTCTGATATCAGTGGTGGTGCCGGATGGGTAGACTTACTTTCAACAGAGGTTCTTGCTGCTATTATTGGTGTTATTGGCATCATGTTTAGGATGATTTGTAAGAATCCCACTAAGAAGCATATAGGTGATATTATGATAGGTTTCTGTATCCTTATGGTAGGAATGCAGAACATGAGTGCAGCGGTTGCACCATTAAGATCTGAGCCGGCATTTATTGATATGCTTACTAAGTTTTCTAATCCATTTATAGGAATACTTATAGGACTTTTGGTTACTGCTGTTTTGCAGAGTGCGTCTGCTACAGTTGGTATTCTTCAGGCTTTATCAGTTACAGGAGCTATTTCATTTTCAGTAGCACTGCCTATTATAATGGGTATTGCTGTCGGAGCTGCCATGCCTGTTATCATTTCTTCATTTGGTGCGACTACAGATGGTAAGAGAACAGCATTTGTATATCTTCTTGTTGATGCATTGGGTGCTTTAATATGGGCAGTAGTATTTTATAGTGTTAATCATTTTGTTCATTTTTCATTTATGGACAGAACGATGACAACTGTTTCGATAGCATTTGTGAACTCTTTATTCAGAGTTGCAACAGTTGCTGTACTGTTTCCATTCATCAGATTCCTTGAAAAGATGGTATGTGCAATTTTCAAGGAGGTTGTTGATGAGGAAGATAAAGATATTGTTGAAATCAGTGTACTTGATGACAGATTTATTGCTCATCCTACAGTTGCTATTGAACAGGCTAAGACAGTTCTTTGTTCAATGGCACATATGGCACAGAAAAATCTTATTCGTTCCATGGAACTACTGGATACATTTTCGCAGGAAAAATATGACAAGATTCAGAGAAGAGAAGATAAGGTTGACAGATATGAAGATAAGCTTGGAACTTATCTTGTAAAGATTACACAGCAGGAGCTTACTTCTGGACAGAACAAGGAGGTCTCAAAGCTTCTCCATACAATTTCTGATTTTGAGAGAATAAGTGACCATGCTGTTAACATATCACAGGCAGCAGCAGAACTGTTTAATGAAAAGCTTAGGTTTTCTGATTGTGCTGTTGAAGATGTTGAACTGATGTCATTAATTATGAAAGAAATAGTTGGAAATGTAATAGATGCATTTGAACAGAACAAGGTTGAATATGCCTATAAGACAGAGCCGTTAGAAGAACTCGTTGACATATATTGTGATGAAATGAAGATGAATCATGTCAAGCGTGTCCAGAAAGGTGAATGTACACTTCATCAGGGCTTTATATTTAATGATCTGCTTACAGATTTCGAGAGAATTGCTGACCATTGTTCTAACGTGGCAGTTGCGATTATTGAGCTTGAGTTAAATGTGTTTGATACACATGAGTATCTTATTAATCTCAAGAAAGATAATGGAACTAATTTTGATAAATATTTTGAGGAATACAAAGAAATGTTTCCTTTAAGCCAGTATTAAGCAGAGATTAGTGTTAAGTAGATAATATTGGATACAGAATTTGTTAAAATTTCGTCAAAATGACTAATTGATAATGAGTTATTATTGAAAAAAGTGCAAAAATGTAAAAAATGGGAAGAAAGCCTTGATATTTTGCTTCTTCTTATGTAAAATACACGGTAGTTGAAATTTTAACAAACTATGTTATAAAAATTCATTTTAGGAGGAATTGTTTTTATGTCAGTAAAAGTTGCAATCAATGGTTTTGGTCGTATCGGTAGACTTGCATTCAGACAGATGTTTGGTGCAGAAGGATATGAGGTAGTTGCTATTAACGATTTAACAAGCCCTAAGATGCTTGCTCATCTTTTAAAGTATGACTCATCACAGGGAAGATATGTTAACTTCGGTGAGGAAGATCAGGTAACAGCTGATGATGAGGCTGGTACAATCACAGTTAAAGGCAAGACTATCAAGATTTACAAAGAGCCAGATGCTAATAACTGCCCATGGGGAGAGATTGGCGTTGATGTAGTTCTTGAATGTTCAGGATTCTATACATCTAAGGCTAAGGCACAGGCTCATATTAATGCAGGTGCTAAGAAGGTAGTTATCTCAGCTCCAGCTGGAAACGACCTTAAGACTATCGTTTACAATGTAAACCATGAGACACTTACAGCAGATGATCAGATTATCTCAGCTGCTTCTTGTACAACAAACTGCTTAGCTCCTATGGCTAAGGCACTTAACGATTGTGCAACAATCGAGTCAGGTATTATGTGTACAATTCATGCTTACACAGGTGACCAGATGATTCTTGACGGACCACAGAGAAAGGGTGATTTAAGAAGATCTAGAGCAGGTGCTTGCAACATCGTTCCTAACTCAACAGGTGCTGCTAAGGCTATCGGTCTTGTTATCCCAGAACTTAACGGAAAGCTTATTGGAGCTGCTCAGAGAGTTCCAACACCTACAGGTTCTACAACAATCCTTAATGCTGTAGTTGCTAAGAAGGTTACAGTTGATGAAGTTAATGCTGCTATGAAGGCTGCTGCAACAGAGTCATTCGGTTACAATACAGAGCAGATTGTATCTAGCGATATCGTTGGTATGAGATTTGGTTCATTATTTGATGCTACTCAGACAATGGTTAATGAACTTCCAAACGGTGGTTGCCAGGTTCAGGTTGTTTCTTGGTATGATAATGAGAACTCATACACAAGCCAGATGGTTAGAACAATTAAGTACTTCGCTGAATTAAACTAATCATTTAGATTGTTTTTGCCGGAGAATGGTATGACTATTCTCCGGTTTTTTATAAAGCTGTATATGTAGCTATTTTATGTATTATATGGAGGATATTAATATGCTTAATAAAAAGTCTATTGATGATATCAATGTAAAGGGCAAAAGAGTATTATGCAGATGTGATTTTAATGTACCTTTAGATGGAAGCAGAATTACAGATGAAACAAGACTTGTAGCTGCTCTTCCAACAATCAAGAAGCTTATTGCTGATGGAGGAAAGGTTATTCTTTGTTCACATCTTGGAAAGCCAAAGGGACCAGATGCTGCATTTTCTCTTGCACCAGTTGCAAAGAGACTTTCAGAACTTCTTGGTCAGGAAGTTAAGTTTGCAGCAGATGATACTGTTGTAGGCGATAATGCAAGAGCAGCTGTTGCTGCAATGAATGATGGAGATGTTATTCTTCTTGAGAATACAAGATTCAGACCAGAAGAGACTAAGAACGGTGAAGCATTTTCTAAGGATTTAGCTTCTATTGCAGATGTATTTGTTAATGATGCATTTGGTACAGCTCACAGAGCGCATTGTTCTAACGTAGGTGTTACACAGTATGTTGATACAGCTGTTGTTGGATACCTTATGCAGAAGGAAATTGATTTCCTTGGAAATGCAGTTAATAATCCTGTAAGACCTTTCGTTGCAATTCTTGGTGGTTCAAAGGTTTCTTCTAAGATTTCAGTTATCAACAATCTTCTTGATAAGGTTGATACACTTATTATTGGTGGTGGTATGTCTTATACATTCCAGAAGGCACATGGTGGTAATGTAGGTCAGTCATTAGTAGAGGATGATTATCTTGATTATGCTAAGGATATGATGAAGAAGGCTGAAGAAAAGGGCGTTAAAATGCTTATTCCTATCGATACAGTTGTAGCTAAGGAATTCAGCAATGATTCTCCTTCACATGTTGTAGAAGCAGGACATCAGGAAGATGATGACATGGGTATGGATATTGGACCTAAGACATGTGAACTTTACAAGGAAGCTTTAAAAGATGCCAAGACTGTAGTATGGAATGGACCAATGGGAGTGTTTGAATTCCCTAATTTTGCAGCAGGAACAATTGCTGTTGCAGAAGAACTTGCACAGCTTAAAGATGCTACAACAATCATTGGTGGTGGTGATTCAGCAGCAGCTGTTAACAACTTAGGATTCGGAGATAAGATGACACACATCTCTACAGGTGGTGGAGCATCTCTTGAATTCCTTGAAGGTAAAGAACTTCCAGGTGTAGTTGCAGCTAACGATAAGTAATTAATTTTACTGACATAGTTATATAATAATATTTTAATCCGGATCTTATTTTTTGTTAAGTAAGGTCCGGATTTTTGTTATTTATTTCACAAACTATACTTGAAATATGTATTAAAGTATGCTATTATTTATTTTACTAGGATAGTTATATGGGAATAATTTAATAGGATTGTCCATATATATGTTATTATGGATAATTTCCTGTGGGGAGGCGTAGAATGAGAAGAAAAGTAATAGCAGGCAATTGGAAGATGAATATGACACCAAGCCAGGCAGTTAAGCTCGTTACTGAATTGAAACCGAATGTTAATAATCCGGATGTTGATGTTGTGTTCTGTGTGCCATCAATTGACATAGTACCTGTAGTGGAGGCAGTGAAAGGATCTAATATACATATTGGGGCAGAGAATGTATATTATCAGGAGAAAGGAGCATTTACCGGTGAATTATCGCCAGAGATGCTTGTTGATGCGGGGGTAAGCCATGTTATCATAGGACATTCAGAAAGAAGAATGTACTTTAATGAAAGCAATACAGTTCTTAATCTTAAGCTTCATAAAGCTCTTGAACATGACATTATCCCAATTCTTTGTTGTGGAGAGACACTTGAACAGAGAGAAAAAGGGATTACACTTGATTTTGTTAAAGAACAGATAGTAGAAGCATATGTTGGTGTTACTAAAGATCAGGTGCTTCATACAATAGTTGCTTATGAGCCAATCTGGGCTATTGGAACAGGAAAGGTTGCAACTACAGCGCAGGCACAGGAAGTATGCGGATTTATAAGAACTGTATTCGAAGAGTTATATGATAAAGAAACAGCGGATCAGATAAGGATTCTTTATGGAGGAAGTGTTAATGCTTCTAATGCAGCAGAGCTTTTTGCCCAGCCTGATATTGATGGTGGACTGGTAGGAGGTGCAAGTCTCAAGCCGGATTTTGCGGATATAGTTAATTATAATAAGTAAATAAGCATGAAAAGACCTTGTTTTGATGATAATATTCAAGACAAGGTCTTTGATTTTTTTTACAAATGTGCTATCATGCTATAGGCAATTAATTAGAATACATTTAAAGGAGAATCACATTATGAGTAAAAAACCAGTAGTTTTAATGGTACTTGATGGTTATGGTTTAAATGATAGAACAGAGGGTAATGCTATTGCTATGGCTAATACTCCTGTTATGGATAAGCTTATGAAGGAATGCCCGTTCCAGAAGGGATATGCTTCAGGACTTGCTGTAGGTCTTCCAGACGGACAGATGGGTAATTCAGAAGTTGGTCATATGAATATTGGTGCTGGTAGAATTATATATCAGGATCTTACAAGAATTACTAAGGATATTGAAGATGGTACATTCTTTAAGAACGAAGAATTACTTGAGGCAATGGAGAACTGCAAGAAGAATGATTCGGATCTTCACCTTTTCGGACTTTTATCAGATGGTGGTGTTCACAGTCATTTAAGCCATGTATATGGACTTTTAGAGATGGCAAAGCAGCAGGGAGTATCTAAGGTATATGTTCATGCGTTCCTCGACGGAAGAGATACACCTCCAGCTTCAGCTAAGGGATTTGTTGAGACACTTGAGAATAAGATGGCAGAAATCGGAGTTGGTAAGGTCGCATCTTTATCAGGTCGTTACTATGCAATGGACAGAGATAATAACTGGGACAGAGTAGAAAAGGCTTATGATTCACTTGTAACAGGTGATGGCATTAAGGCCGAGTCAGCTACACAGGCACTTCAGGAGTCATATGATAATGGTAAGACAGATGAATTCGTTGAGCCAACAGTTATCTGTAAAGATGGTCAGCCACTTTCATTAGTTAAGGCTAATGATTCTGTTATATTCTTTAACTTCCGTCCAGACCGTGCAAGAGAGATGACAAGAGCGTTCTGCGATGATAAGTTTACAGGATTTGAAAGAAAGACAGGATTTATTCCATTAACATTTGTATGCTTCAAGGATTATGATGAATCAATCCCTAACAAGAAGGTTGCATTCAAGAAAGAGAATATTAAGAACACATTTGGTGAATTCCTTGCTAATCATGGAAAGAAGCAGTTAAGACTTGCTGAGACAGAGAAATATGCACATGTTACATTCTTCTTTAATGGCGGTGTTGAAGATCCTAATGTTGATGAGTTCAGATTACTTGTTAACTCACCTAAGGATGTTGCAACATATGACTTAAAGCCAGAGATGAGTGCTCCGGAAGTAGGTATGGACTTAGTTGAGGCTATAAAGTCTGACAAATATGATGTTATTATTATCAACTTCGCTAATCCTGATATGGTTGGACATACAGGCGTTATTCCAGCTGCAATCAAGGCTGTAGAGAAGGTTGATGAGCTTGTTGGAAAGGCTGTAGATGCAGTAAAGGATGTTGACGGAGTTCTCTTCATCTGCGCAGACCACGGAAATGCTGAGAAGATGATTGATTACGAAACAGGAGCTCCACATACAGCGCATACAACTAATCCTGTTCCATTCATTCTTGTTAATTATGATGAGAATTATACACTTCGTGAGGGTGGAAGATTATGTGATATCGCTCCTACACTTATAGAAATTATGGGACTTGAGAAACCAGTTGAGATGACAGGTGAGTCTCTTCTTGTGAAGAAGAACTAATCAAAGGGTTGAAATTAATTTGTTGATTTTTCTTGCACAAAATGTTTATTTGTGATAGAATGACCTATGTTGCCGTATTGGCATAATTATGTAATAAAAAGCGCATGATGCGCAGGAATGAGGATGGTATGAATAAGATAATTCCATTGTTTCATATGTCTGTCGGAGATGTATTAAGAATTGGTTTAATGGGAGTATTTGTAGTAATTTGTATAGCTTTAGCAATAATAATTCTTATGCAGGAAAGTAAGCAGAACGGATTGTCAGGAACAATTAGTGGTGCTGCTGATTCATACTGGGGTAAGAACAAGGGCCGTTCAATGGAAGGCAAGCTTGTTAAGATAACCAAGATTCTTGTAATTCTTTTTGTTGTTATAGCAGTTATACTTAATTTTAATTTCTAAATTACGAACACTCTTAAGAAACGGATAATTTCTTAAGAGTGTTTTTGCTTTTACGAGCAATCTGGTAGAATCTGTATATTTAATGGTTAGAAAGGGATATAAGGGATATGGAGAAGGATATATTTAAACAGCGAAGACAGATGCTTGCTGATATGATTCTTAATAATGAACTGTATGTTCCAATGAAAGCTAAAGAAATCGCTATGCTTCTCGATATTCCTAAAGCTAAGCGTTCTGAGCTTATGGAAGTGCTTGACAGTCTTGTTGCAGATGGAACAATAGGTGTATCAAAGAAGGGTAAGTATATGAAGCCTGAAAATGTAGCACTTGTTGGAACATTTGAAAGCACAAGCAGGGGATTTGGCTTTGTAGTAATACCTGACAGGGAAGATGATATATTTGTCAAGGCTAATGACACGATGAATGCTTTCTATCATGATAAAGTCAAGGTTGTGATAACAACTGAGAAGAATGGCGGTAAGAGGGCTGAAGGTAAAATTGTTGCTATTGTTGAGCATGAGGTTAAGGAAGTTGTCGGAACATTCCAGAAGAACAGAACGTATGGTTTTGTTATTCCTGATAATGCAAAGATTAACTGTGATATATTTATACCACAGGAATTCATGAATGGAGCGGTTGAAGGTTCTAAGGTAGTTGCTTCTATAAGTGATTACGGCAGCCAGAGTAAGAATCCACAGGGGGAGGTCACAGAAGTACTTGGACATATAGATGACCCGGGTGTGGACATAATGTCTATTATCAAGGCATATGATTTACCAGTGGAGTTTCCTGAATCAGTTAAGAAGGCAATTAATGATATTCCTGATGTTGTCAGTGAAAAGGATAAGGCTGGACGAGTTGATTTAAGAAATATTCAGATGGTTACTATAGATGGTGAGGATGCGAAGGATTTAGATGATGCAGTATCCATCTCGAAAGAAGGACCTGTATATCATCTAGGTGTCCACATTGCGGATGTAAGCCATTATGTTACAGAGGGAAGCGCGCTGGATAAAGAGGCACTTAAACGAGGTACGAGTGTTTACCTTGTAGACCGTGTTATTCCAATGATACCGCATAAGTTATCTAATGGGATATGTTCACTTAATCAGGGAGAAGACAGACTGGCACTCAGCTGCCTTATGGATATTGATGAAAAGGGAAATATTGTTGGACATAGAATATGTGAAACTGTTATTAATGTAGACAGAAGAATGAGCTATACAAGTGTAAAAAAGATTCTTGTAGATAATGATACTAATGAAATTATGAAGTATAAAGAGCTTGTTCCAATGTTTCATATGATGGAAGAGGTTGCGGAGCTTCTTAGAAAGAAGAGATTTGCAAGAGGTTCGGTTGATTTTGATTTCCCTGAAAGTAAGATTATACTTGATGAGAATGGCCACCCGACTGATATTAAGCCGTATGACAGAAATGTAGCAACTAAGATTATTGAAGATTTTATGCTTGCCGCTAATGAAACTGTTGCAGAGGATTATTTCTGGCAGGATATGCCATTTCTATATAGAACTCATGAGAATCCTGATCCTGAAAAAATGCGTAAGTTAGCCACATTTATTAATAACTTTGGTTATACATTAAGACTTACTGATGATTTAAGACCTAAGGAGATTCAGAAGCTTCTTTCTGAGATAGAGGGTTCTGATGCTGAGAATCTTATAAGCAGACTGACACTCCGCTCTATGAAGAAAGCTAAGTATACTACTGAATGTGTAGGACATTTTGGACTCGCTGCCAAGTATTACTGTCATTTCACATCGCCTATCAGAAGATATCCTGATCTCCAGATTCACAGAATTATCAAGGAGAATCTTCACGGAGGTTTAAGTCCTAAGAGAGCTGACCATTATGATGCAATATTACCGGATGTTGCTGTCCAGACAAGTGCTATGGAGCGGCGTGCGGCAGATGCTGAAAGAGATACAGACAAGCTTAAAATGGCTGAGTATATGGAACAGTTTGTTGGAGAAACATTTGATGGAGTTGTTTCGGGTGTTACCGCGTGGGGCGTATATGTTGAACTTCCAAACACTATCGAGGGCATGGTTTCTATCAATAATATGAAGGGATTCTATACATTTGACGAGGAACACTATGAGATGGTAGGAGAACTTGGGAACAGAAGTTATAAGCTCGGACAGAAGGTTAAGGTTGTGGTTATAGGCACCGATAAGATACTAAGAACAATTGATTTTGCATTTGCATAGAATAGAATGGAGACTGACATGGCATCAAAAACAAGCGCATCAGGAAACAGACTTATAGCGAACAATAAGAAAGCTTATTTTGATTATTTTATAGAAGAGAAATACGAGGCAGGTATGGTACTTCACGGCACTGAGGTTAAATCAATCAGAGCAGGTAAGTGCTCAATTAAGGAATCTTACATCAAGATTGAGAATGGCGAAGTATATGTCCTAGGTATGAATATTACACCATATGAGAAGGGAAACATATTCAATAAAGATCCTCTAAGACCTAAGAAGCTGCTTCTTCACAAGAATCAGATTAATAAGCTTACAGGTGAACTTACAATTAAAGGTTACACACTTGTTCCACTTCAGGTATATCTGAAAGAGGGAAAGGTGAAGATGGAAATTGGTCTTGGAAAAGGTAAGAAGAACTTTGACAAGAGAGATTCTATTGCAAAGAAAGACCAGATAAGAGATGCACAGAAGGAATTCAAGAACAAGAATCTTAGATTTTAAAAATATTTAGAAATATTTTATCAGTTTTGAAGCACAAGTTAATTGACTTGGCATTATGCCAATGTTAATATAAATAAGCAGGTGAAACTGCTTACACACGGGCTAGTAAAGGTTTCGACGGGGATCTTGAAGCTGGTGAAGCTATCCGCAGGAAAGCGTCAAAATCCAAACTTAAATATAAACGCTAACGATAATTTAGCATACGCTGCCTAATTGCAGCAGTCTGACTTAAAGCACCTACACTTTAAGACCCAGGCTTCGAACATGTAGGAAACGACAGTATCAAAGCTTTGAGATGCTGGTCGTATCATGAAGCTACTAAAGGTGCAAGGGTGTTGATTCTCGTGTACCGGAGGGAATGTTAAACAATCAACTATGATAGTAGAAGAACAGGGAATGGGTTTTCGGACAGGGGTTCGACTCCCCTCTAGTCCATTACTACAACACCACAGAAATCCAGTGTATATGCGGACTTAGAAGATTGAGGATTTTCAAAAAGTATCATTTTAGACCGTTTTAGGTCGTCATAGTACGAAAAAAGTGTCGTCAAAAGTGTCGTCAAAAATAAGGGTAGTATAATTATATTTTTATCTAAGTCAATAAACAGTCGGTGTTTAAAATATAAGTTCGAATCTTATATATTGAATTAAACAGAATGTAGATTTACTCCAAATTTGTCTACATTCTACATTTTAAGAAAAAGGAGGTGTATAATAAAATACATCTCCTTTAAATTTTTTTATAATAATTGTCCATTTAAATAATTATGAGGCGGTTTTTTTATTTCGGTTTTATATCTTAATTCCTTTGTGGCTTCCTCTTCAGATCCATATAGTCTATTAATAGGCACTCTGATTCCACCGCCTTCTTCAAATCGTACAGTAGCAAGATTACCAGTAACATGAGCGACAGTTACCTTTCTAACCTTTAAATTGCTCTCAATAATATAAGCTTCAATTCCCTCTTTCATAATATACCTCCACAAATATCAACTGAAATAATTATACCATATTAAAATCGTAAAAAATAGGGAACACTTCTGATTAATATAACCAGGAATGTTCCCTAAAAAATTTTTTGTTTATGTCTATACGCCTATATAAAATCGCTTATATATGGCTCAAATTGACTTAAATATAAAATACACCGTCAATTTATCATATAATTATATAAAAGCCTTAATTTGGTCAAATACAAGTAATTTAACCTTTGTATATAGTTGTGTTAAGAAATCGGTATTTCATATGGATATTTATGTAAAAAAATAGGAGAATCCAATTATAGATTCTCCTAGAAAAGAAATATAAATAAAAATTTATTACACTGTTAAAGAATATGGCAAAACTTAAACAGTAATATAATTTGCACCAATATATCTATGGAATCATCATCAGATAATGCGAAATTTTATTTTTCTAACGGAGAAGGTTTATATCTTGTTGTAACAATTGACTTAGATGATGAAAGCAATATTGATAACAGAGGATTTATTGCTATTATGGATGTTAGAAAGAATACTTCTTATAGACATATCTTGCAATCTAATACTATTGAAATGTCCGGTCATTCTAATACCATCGTTTTACTTAGAGGTGCAAAAAATTATTTATGTTCAAGTATAAGATTAGTTAGATATTAATATTGCAGCTTAGTTCACAACTCAAAATGAATAATAAAATTAAACTATTGTTTATATGACAAATTAATGAATATGCGTATTATATAATACAGTAATATTAACTTTTCTTACTTGATAAAAAAAGCAAAATTCTTACAGCCTAAGTCAGACCTTAATAATATAACTGCTTCAGGAATATATTATTTGGATAGTAGTCCAGAATGGTTGAATGTTCCAATTTCAAGGGTAACCAATTGTTATCTTATTGTATTTGCTCTGAATGCAAAAAGATGCACACAAATAATATTACCTGGAAACAGCGAATATATATATTATCGTTCTACCTTTACAGACCAACAATTGTGGCAAAAATGGAAACAAGCTGGAGCTATAATCTAAGTAGTGCTGATAAATCACTTTTATTTAACCAAATTGCAGATTAAGTTTTATTTCAAAATTATAGATAAAATCAATAAATTTTTCTTTATTGGTTATAAATAATTATTTGAGACAAAACCTAATCAGTAATTTTAATATAAATGTACATAATATTGAACTATCACCTGAAAATAATAATAATAATTCTATCACAATTACATTACCTCGATATAATTTTTTATTAATAGAATACGGAAATAAAAATGGGGGACAATCTTATGGAGGTAATACAACAGTTATTTGTGGTAAAACCAATACTGATAAACCCTGTTTTGTGCCTGTATATCTTAATAATGAATTACTAGGGATTATATATATGTGTTATAATGTAAGCAAAAGTATTTTTAGAGCACATATCGTTAATAATCCAAAGAATTCAACTTATCTCATTAGAATAATTGGTATTGGAAATAAAAACTAATTTATTGCAGTATTACAGCCCAAATCCCACCCTCCAACCACAAAAATAAATTATTCTTTCGTATCCTAAGCTGCACTTCCAGCTTTCTTTAATGCTAATTCAAGCTCATCATCACCTGTCAGAACATATCTACTTATTGCATTCAAATTGGCATGACCAAGAGCTTTAGCAATTAACTCAATACTTACGCCTTTCTTAGCAAGGTTAGTTGCATAAGTAGCCCTAAATAAATGACAATGTAATCTAGTAACTCCACTTGGTCTTCTCAATTTGTTAATAATCTGTTCAACAGCATTCTTAGTTAATCTAACACTTTCGCCTTTCTTCGAAGCGAAGAGTGGGACTTGCTGATAATTAGAATATACAAGATTCTCAATATTAACATCAGATCTTGTTTTGAGATATTCATATAGCATTACATAACTCTTACCCGTAAAATGAACAATCCGCTCTTTATTTCCTTTCCCTAAGACTTTACATCTATGATTCAGAAAATCCACATCACATAAATTAATACCACAAAGCTCACTTACACGAACACCTGTTTCGAGAAAGAAAGTTACAATAGCAGTATCCCTTTTGCATGTACAAGCCAATTTAATTCTTTCAATTTCTTCGTCTTTAAGTGGTTGTTTTACAACTTTTTTGTATTTTACACTCTCTATTGCTGACATAGGATTCTTTGGGATAATTTCGTTAGAAAATAAATAACCAAAGATAGAAGAGAGATACCTTCTCTTACAATCCATAGTTGCGTCTGAACATCTATGTGTTCTTGGATATTGTATAAGAAAATATCTAACATCTTCCTTGGTTATTTCGTCAAGTTCCTTATGTACCATATCACATAATTGGTGTGCTACCATTATATACTGAGAAACTGTATTCTTAGATTTCTTTGAGGCAAGTTTACTCATTGCAAAATATTGAAGAAGTTTTTCAGTTTTGCTGCCTTCATATATTGCAAGTTCCGTATTTTTTATCTCTGTTACACCATAATTGTACATAACGGAGGTTAGTACATTCTGTAAAACATTTAATTGTTCCTCTGATAATGATTTCCTCATTAATGTAACAACCTGTAACTCTAAATTTTCCTTTGCATCCATTATTTTTTCTCCTTTAAGAATAGTATTTCTCGAACTACTGTTCGGATATCATATTATTCTCTATTTTTAATGGAAAAATTTGGGGAAATATGAATTTTACAAGGGTGTCTATTAGAATAGATATAAAATTTAAGGATTTTTGAGAAAATAATTACAATTAAACTGCAATAATATTAAATGCAACGGTGTAATTACTAAAGCAGCCTCTGAAACTTAACTAAATATAAGTAAGCCTATAATATAATCACCCTTTTGGAATTCGCTTGTAGCCCATGCTCCTTTATTACCATCTTTTGTATAATATCGAGCAAAAGCATAATGCTGACTTGCAGAGCTATATAATAATGTCGATCCATATCCGACCAATTTATATCGAATTACGCCTGTGGAATCGTATGGAGTATAATTGCTTTCCAATATTTTATTAAAGCTAGTAATACCCATATTTTCAAGAACTGTTGTCACATCATAATATCCAGTAAAATTATTCTGTGCAGAATCTGGTGTTTCAATTCGAGACACAAAGTGTAATATTCCTATTTTAGCAGATTTATTATAATAACAATAATTATAGCCATAACCTTCAAAAATACCATCTACGCTTGCAATATTTTTACAAAAACAATGTTTAATTTCTATATTACTGTTTAGTTGTGTTATCTGATCCTGTAAAACTTTACCCTGAGAAGCTGCTAATGGAAGATTTTGTGACTCAGAAACACAAGAATTAACACAACTTCCAAAAATTTTTTTTCCAAACTGTTTAAAAACTTCACGTAAACTATAATCAGCCATTATCCTTTACCTCCTGTAATTTGTTTAACTCATTTTCAAGTTTATTTTTTTCATCTGCAAGTTTTGTCATTTTTTCGATTTCATCTTTATATTCATCAATTGTTGCTCTGCCAGTTGCTATCTTAATTCCTATGTAGTCTAATGTTTTGAACTCATTATCAATAGAATATATTTTTGAATTAATTTCATTTATTTTATTCTGTTTCTCTATTTCAGCTTTTTGTTCTTCTGTTAATTCAATGTCAATTGATTCAGAAATATTGTCACCGATATTGTTATTGTCTTCAATTGATTTAATAGAGCCATCATTACTTAATTCAAGAATATTATTATCATCATGTGAATAAATTGTTGTGTAACCTTCAAAAGTAGCATATATGTCGCCACTTTGAGTACTTACATCAATTCTATCAAATTTCGTTGGAGTATTATTACCAACAAGACTAATTCTTAATATATTGCCATTATGCACTATAGAATTAATATCATATATTCCTTCCTCAGTTTTAATTTTATCCATATTTCTTTTCCTTTCTAAATTAGCTTATTATCTCTGACCACAGTGTATTAAAGTCTGTATCAGTCATAACAATACCGTTTTTAAACAATTCGCCAACTGTAATTTGTTTCAAGTCGTTGCCTGAATTAACAAATATTTTGTCCGTATTAGCAATTGTTGAAACAGCAGTAGCACTTGTTATAGGTTTATTTGCCATATTTTTAACCTCCATAAAAATAGAGAGTCGTTGCCGACTCTCTTTATAATTAAGCAATTAATATATATCCACTTGCGTCAATAAGCATATTTCCGCTTGCATCTATAAGCTTTGATCCAATTGAATATTCATCAAATATAAGTGTATCTGAATTCCTTAACAAATTATTACCATTTGCAAGTTCATCAACTTTAGTATTCGTTGCATATGTCTTTTTGACAGTGGTTTTAAATTCATCATAATCTTGATATACCGAAGCGGATTTATTAACAAAATCATTGATAGTGGTATTATTCTTTTCGATAACCTTTTCAAAAGTATCAACCGTTTCGTGAGTGGTTTGAATTGTTGAAATAATACTATTTTCCTTACCATTAACTGTGGATATCTCTGTTTCACCCAATATAGTCAAAATAGCTTTAGGTGACTCTTCTTTGGTGTAATATTCAGTTTTCAGTACCTCATATATATTTTTTGCAATGGTTATATCTGCTGAAATGATATTTTGCCACTGATTATTTTCTTTCTTCTGAACTGTACACGTATAAATATAATCTGTTGATATATCTGTATATGCAACACTGACAGAAGTAGATACAATATTGTATCCTGAGTCCTGAGTACCGCCTGAAGCTGTTCGTCTTGTCCATACAGCACGATAATTAGTACCGTCAATATTAACAATATCATTTGCATTCTTAACATTACAAGTTAATGTTGTATTCTTATTAAGTGTTTCAGCAAGAACAGTACCATTCGAGCTTTCAATTTTAGCGGAATAAGTTTTATTCTTAGCGACCTCATTTATCATTTCACTTGATAATGTATTCTGCATAGTAGACAATTTGGTATTAAGTGTCTGCTTATCTTCATCAAAATAAATCTGTGAAGACTTAATTGTTGTTGTAGAACCATTTATGTTTGTTATGACAGAATCAATATCAAGCTTATCACCTGAGATACCATTATAACTTGTGTCTTTCTTCTTAACCATTTGGTCAACAATAAGTCCGTCTGCGATAGCGTTGGCAGTAATGCCCGAACCATTCATAATAACAGTTCCGTTACTATCATTGATAATAATAGAATGTCCACCCATTTTGTCAGTTCCTATCTGAACATAAACATTACCGTCTTTATCTTTAAATTGCATTGTAGAACCATTCATAAGAACAGAACCACCATCATCTGAACCAATTGTGAAGTTACTTGTGAATAAATCATTTAAAGTTGCATGACCTACAATAAGATTTTTTACAAACTCTGTATCAACAGTTGAAGTTACGGTAGAAGATACAGCAGTTGTTAAACTTCTGATAAAAGCACTATCTGCATATAGTTCTTTAATTTTTGCAATGTCAATCTCTGAAAATTTCGCATAGAAATTCTCTGTTGTAATCGTGATTGATTTTAAGTTATCAATTCTTCCATTAATGGCAACAATAGTTTCACTTTCAAGTTTGTTGAGTTTTAGATAATTTGTATTAACGCCTGTAATAACATCTTGAAGAGTTGTCTTGTCTATCTTACCATCGCTAACAAATTTAACAGTTATATCTTTCAAGCATAAATCATTAGAAAAAGAATCATATACAATCTTATCACCTGCAAAAGAGAATGAACCATTCTCAAGATCTATATGAGTGCCTGTTGTATTTACAGTTGAATAATTTGCGGAGTAAATATGTCCTGATATTACTAAACCAGACATTAATACATCTGCAATCAATCCGTATACAGAATGTTCTTCACCATCAAGTGTATATGTAATTTGTCCAAGTGCTGTTTTAGCAGTTCTCCAATAATCATCAGTGAATACAAGCATATTATGAAGTATTCCCAACTGTTCAGGTGCGTAATAATCATTAATATCATCATAAAGTCTTGCTCTAAGACCATTCTTATCTATAACGATATCTTCACTATCCGCATTTTTTATTGCAGTAACAGCAGTGTTTAAACCATTATCAAGTAATCGGCTTATTGAATTCCTAGCTTCCTCACCTTTTTTTGCTTGATTAGAAACATATGAATAACTCGTAGCCATTTGTTGTGCTTTATCCATAATACTTTGAGTTGATATACCTGTATTATAAGCTACAGTAGCATCGGTAAATTCAACATTAATATTCTCAAGACTGCCGTAATTAACTTCATATGAAGATAATCCTATTCTGAATACCTTATCATCAACAAGAATTCTCATCCAATTACCAAGAACAAATTTAGACCTAATAGGTAAAAATTCTTTCATTTGAAATAAATTATATAAAGTGCATGTGATTGTATGTTGTTTCATTGCAGATTTATATAATTCTTTTTGAGCATTCTCTATAAGTTCTTCAGCTTTCTTTAATAATTCCTCATTATTAAGTCCGTCAGAAATATAATTTTCATTATTATATGTATCTTCACGTTTATAAGCGATAAACTCATAATACAAATCTTCACCAAGATATTTTTCAAAATTAAGAGAATCTTGAATCTCGTTTCTTGTTGTAGTATATTCATCAAGCTGATTCTGCCATTCATTGATAGTTTTTTGTCGTGCATCAATTTCGTCTTCACAAGCTTTTAACTTATTGAGATATGAGAGATACATCCCCTCATATAAATCCGCACCTTCTTTAGCTTGATCTGCTTCAACTAATGTGAATACACAACCTTCCAATGCAGACTTAAATGAAGTCAATCTATTAAGACAATATAATTTAATTGCTTCCTTAAAATTATCAAGACTTATAATTGTAAGTACATCAAAAAGGCTATCTTCTCCATTCTTATCATTGCTAACAATATTCTTTTTAATTTTTTGATCTAAATATGTCTCATATAAGTCATATACCTTAATTTCCAGATAATCAGTATATACAACATCTTCATCATTACTATAGTTTGTAACCTTGAATCGACCATACCAAGTACCATAATGATTATGCTGTTCATCTGTACCAACATAAGTAAATGTATTTGTATTATCTGTATCAACATCAACCTTAACATATCCTGATTTAACAAACACTTTTGCTAACATCTTCAATGCTGTATTGACAGTTGCAACAGAAGTAGAAGTAGTTACTTTCTGTAATCCTATCGGACTTAAACTAGCAACTGTAAGCTTATTTGCTTCAGTAGTTGCCGTAACATCTTCATGTTTAGTATCTGGCATCATAGAAGATGTGTAATAAAGAATCTTATCGTATGCGTCATATATATTCTGATTAAGAGTACGATATATATCAATTTTTTCATTATACAATATATCATAAGAGTTTATCTTTTGAACAAGCTCGTCAGACATTTCTTCTTTCTGATCATCAGTTATATAATATATAACATCTGTTCCATTAGGATTAACATTACGAATAGCAGCATTAATATCATCGTCTCCACCTTCAATTTTAAAGCAGTTCTTGACTGAATCATCATCTGTTTCAAATGTGATAGAGTCACTTAAATTCTTACTGTTGATGAAAATTGAAGTGTCTTCACCGAAATAAGATATTTTCTTACTACCACATTTAGGACAAACTTCATCAAAATCTCCACGGTATCCACATTCAGGATTTAAACACCTTGTATACAAATCATATACGTTAATTGTTCTTGTTACGGAATTAAACTGAAATAAACAGTTAAATTGTTCAGAACAATCACCTGTAAGAAAATCATATATAGAAGTATTATCAATAGAAAAGCTTCTTTGTAATTCAATAAGACTATCATCAACATGTCCAATCTTATAATGTGGGGCAAATGATAATATTCTATCTAACAAAGAAGCTTTTTTATCAGTAAGACTATAAAATTTTGTAACTACATAATCGTCTCTGGCAATATCATCCTCAGTATTAATTTCTGTATTTCTTATATAGATTTGACTTAATTCCGCTTCACAAAGAGAAGTAGCAGATATAGTTTTAGTGATATCATCCGTTCCGTTATTAGTTGATATCTTAATCTGATAATATTCATTTAACTCTTTAACATATACCAAGCGAAAATCCTTTATTTTATCCCACAAAGGTTCGATAATGCCATCAACTTCTTTATGTACTGTAAAAGATAATTCATTAGCAGAATTAAGATTCATCTTATAACTAATACTCTGAGTATCAATATTATTAATTTTACCATATATGTGCTTACCTCTAGTAGTAAGTAAAATGGTGAGTTCTTGTACATAGGGAACAATTTCATCATTTTCCTGTGCATTATATACATCATGTTCAGAAGTATATAGTGTGAAACTTGCTGTAAGAATATTTCCAGTTGTGTCTGTAAGAATATTATTATAAGAATCGGTTATGATATCTTGTCCACCAATGACACTAACAATATATGTAATATCTTCACTCACCTCATCAGAAGTTATCTGAATGGTTTGTCCATATTCAACCCAATCAAGTAATTCACCCTTTAAATTCTTTTTCTGCCACATAAATCTATAATTTTGGGGACTATCAATAACCGCTGTTAAAGTTGCAGTATGACCAGGCAGAAGAGTATGACCGCAAGATGATTGTATAGTTACATTATTCATACTATATTCCTACCTTTCGTATTGGTTTATAATCTATAGATATCTCGCATGGAGCAGATATAAGATATTCATTTATATCATTGTCATAAGTTGTAATTATTTTAGGAAATTCATAATTGAAATCATTTGGAAATGTTATGTGAGAACCTAAAGAAGTGGAAGAAATACCATGTTCTCCATCAAGAGTTATAACCTCGTTTAACGATAGATTTTTTAAAATCGTTTGTGAATTATCTCTTTTATTTGTGATTGTAAGAGTACCTGCCTGCTTACATGTTATTGTCACAGTAGGATAAATAGGTTTGGTTATATCATCTGAATCGCTATTTAAAGATATTGTGCTATTTGAGTTTCCGACTGAGAACGGTAATATATTTTTCTCAGCAAATCCAAAGGGAGCATTAGCGGTAAATGTCAATTCAAATCCTATGACATTATCACCATATTTTTCGGCTTTCAAGTTAAAGCTTCCCATATAATATAAATCACTATCTACCTCATATATAGGTTTAAACTTATAATATTCAGGACGATTAAGCCATTTAATAATTTCACGTTGTTCCTGTTGTGAAAAATAGGAATTATTAGAATTATCGCAATTACTTTTACATATATATAAAACATCCGAATAAGGATCTTCTCCATAATCAGCAGAGATTTGTTTGCTAATAGAAGAGTTGCGGTTTTTAATTGATGTAAATAATATATCAGTGCCAATAGAAACCGTTTCTAATCCTGGACTATCGAAAGTGCAAAGCATACAGTTAAAATCTGTAAGTCTTTTTCCTGCGTATTCAAAATTTTTTAAGAACATACGTTATTTCCTCCTTTCTTATTATTATATTTTATATACATAAAAACTGAAACCTTCCTATTATTCCCATCTTTGCTCACCCCATACCCATGAAGCAACAATTGTATTATCAACATATACTCTCAAGCAAGAACCATCCCAATCAAAAGTTATAGGATTTGTTGTGTACATAGCAGGATGTTTTGTTTGTCCGTAATGAGATATTTCTATTTTACTTGGTTCTGTAAAATAAGCAGAATTAGATATGTCGAGTCCTCCTTTTATTTTTACATTACCAGAAACAGTGAGCGATTCATTGGCACTCGAAACACCATTAATAATTACTTTATTAGTTGTTATTTCAGCAGCTCCCAATGAACCCTTTGTATCTATGTAAAAAAGACAAGTATTATAAGCAAGATACTGCATAAGATTTCTATTATTAGCAACCGTTTCATAATCAAAATCAGACAAATTATTAATAAAAAATGAACAAAGTGATTTTAAAGAATTAGTATATAACCCATCTTCATTAATTTCCCAGCCTGCAATATTTCCACTGGTTGCAGTAATAACACCTGTTGAATCCCACTTTAAGTATTTACTATCAAAACTGCCATCGGCAAGATTTAGAAATGAACCAGTAGAATCTTTAACATAATTCTTACTTACAATAGCATCTGTTGCGATTGCGTCAGCAGTAACAGTACCAGTTTCAATTCGTCCACCATCAATTGTTGTCTTATTTGTTACATAGATATTTTTAATTATATCCTGTGTTGTGTTCCATGCTGCAACGGCATTTTCATTAGCAGTATTCAAAGCCTTTGCAAGAACAGCAGTTGTTGTAGTTGCATCGCCATTATCCCATGTTATTTTACTTCGAGTCCAAATATATTTCCCTTTAACCCATGTAGGTGATTCATTGTCAATCCACGAGCCATCCTTTAATTCTGTAGAAGAAGAAGAAAGATAATACTGACTTATAATAGAAGATATTCCAACACCGTCTGAACCTTTATTACCAGTGATACACACAGGTTCACTTACTTCATTATCTCCATTTAAATTAGTTGAAACAGTTCTACTCCATATATAATAACCTTCTTCCCATAAAGGAGAAGCTTCACTCCATTTTCCATCCAAAGGTTCTTCTGAACTTGTTGATTTATAATATTCAGTTGTAACTTTACTTATAGAATTATTGACTGTATTACTCAAACCATTCCAATTTTCTTGCATTGCGGATGAGAATGATTCAAAAGTAACTTTACCTGCAAGATTAATATTTTCAGCAACTAACTTATACAAATCACTTGTAAGACTCATAGAAGCTTGATTTTTACTGTTTTTATCTATAAGCCAATATATTTTCTCGGCATTCTGACCAATTGTAGTCATAGACTTATTTATTTCTTTTGTTGCATCACTAATGTCTTCTTTCCATACCTTTTGTATTATTGAATCGGACAATTGTTGAACCTCTGAACCGAGAGATATAAGGTCATATTTAGCATCAAGTGGAGAAGGAGTCCAATTAGAATTGACTTCACCAACTTCAAGCTTCCATTCATATATCCAAAATTCCCCTGGATAAAACTTCAATTCAAGCGATTTCTGTTGAGATGGTGTAATTGTCATAACGACATGCGACCACTCTGTAGATACATTAGATGTTACACCTTCACAAGATATTTGACCTGCAACAGATGATTTTATATAACCATGAATAGTGTATTTTTTGCCTGTATCAAGATTAACAGGAAATTCAATATACGAATCATACATTGATGAGTTAAAATGACCACATTTAATAGGATCGCCATTTAATGTACTATCTACTTTTTCAATCTGCATAATTTCACCATCCTTTCTTATAATTAGTCGATAACTTTAACCATTTTTGTATATTTTCTAAGAATATCATCGCATCCTTCTTCACATTTTTTTATATACAAAGGTTTTATTTTATCCAATTCTATCAATTTTTTCTTTAAGTCTTTTTTCATATCTAATAGCTCATTACAAAGCTTTTCTTCTGTCTCTTTTGCAATTTTATATGATTTTATCAAATTTCGAAGCTCGGAAACCGCGTGGTTACTGGGTTCAGAACCACATGAAAGAGTGATTTCAAGTTGTGTTCTTTTTTTTCTTTCTTCCTCTAGTTCCTTCTCAAGTAAGGAACAATGTTTTTTATAATATTCAAGTTCTTTACTTGTAGAGTTTTTATTTTTAATCAATTTATTTGACATTATATTCCTCCAATTAAAATAGACGCATTGGCTATGACACCAATGCGTCTATAATATTATTTCATGTATCTACGAGTGGACAATGAATTCCGACCTAAGAGCTGATTAGAATTAATCTCTCCAAGGATTTTCTGTATCTTTGAGTTTCCTGCCAGTTCGTTAGTAAGCTGTCGTGTAAAGTCTTCTGGATTATCTGTGACAACCTTATCAACATTAACATTAATGCCACCAATATCAACTGATTTGTTTGTTGAAACTGGGGTAATATTAGGCAACTTAGCACCTAAGTTATCCATATACATGTTTGGTGTAGTGATACCCTTAGAAAGATTCCAAAGTTTTTCAACTTGGTCTTTGTTAAATACTGTATCACCTGAATCAAACTGACGAAGTACTCCATATTTAGTAACAAGTACCTCTGAGCCTGGATTATCTTCACCATAAATATGAAGCCCTTTTGTTGCTGATTTAGTACCTTTACGATATCCTCCTATACCTCTTGATTTCATCCATTCGAGCATTGCGACATTATCATCATAACTACCCGTGTAGTCATTACCGAGTCCCATTTGTTCAAAATACATAGCTCTAGCACCAAAGGAAGAATCATAGTCAAGACTTTTCAACCTGTCTACTATACTAGTATTTACATTCAATTGATCTTTTGGGAAATAGTCAGGAGAGTATATCCAATCAACGCCATCTCCACCACTAGAAGAATCACTATCTCCACCGCCAATATCATCCCAATCATAATCAGGTTCACTGTAATCATCTGATGAAGATGAGTTAGATTCAGCAGCTTCTTGTTGTCTTCTCTGTTCTTCTAACTCAGCTTGTCTTTGTGCAGCTTCTTCATTAGCAAGACTAAGCATTTCCTGAACTTTGCTCTCAATACCACTAACAACATTATTAAGTGTTGTCATTGTATTATCAAATTTTGTTCCGAAATCATTAAATACAGAAGTAATATTATTATTAATGTTATTTGTATTTGTTTCCCAAATACTCTTCATACCATCGCTAAGATTTATACCAAATTCATTAGCAGTATTAGTGATAGTATCTTTAATTTCTCCGCTATGAGTATTACTATCATCAATAATCTGCTGAATAAGACCATCAAGGTTATCTAAACGAGTATTTATCCATTCTTCAGCTTGTGTCGCTAAGTCATCCAGCATCTTAGTCTGATCTTCAATGTACTGTTCATACTCTGTTTCTTCCAACTGGTCTTGTGCATCTTTAAGTTCTGAACTTATGGATTGTTTCTTAGACTGACCACTTTCAGAATTATCCCCCTGTAAAGCTAATAATCGTTTCTGTAACTGAGCAACTGTATTAGCTTGTTCAGCAACTGTCTTTTGGTAATCATGTAATGACTTCTCAGCGGATAAACTTTCTTTTTGTTTATCAATAACTTTCTGTAAAGCATCTAATAAGTCATTGTAACCATCGTTGACCAGATCCTTAATAGCATCTTTTTCAGAAATACTTGATTTGATAGCTTCTTGCTGTTTATCAATAAGGTCTTGTTTTCTATCTAACAATTCCTTATCATAAGGATTATTGACAAGTTCCTCATCAATTTTAAGAATTTCATCTTTATATTTTTGAGCCTGATTTAGATATAATTGATACTTCTGAACAAGTAACGCCTGTGCAGCCTTACCTTCAGCAGTAGTATTACCATTGTCGTCAGTAATACCTTTATCTTTTAATAATTCAACAAGAAATTCAGTTTCACTAATAAGATTCTCTACATCATCTCTTGTTCTATCAAATGCATCCCACTTAATCTGCCTGATAGCGTTATCATACTCAATAAGAGCCTTCTCAGCATCAAGAATAGAAGATGTAACAGAGTCAATAGAACTCTGCATGTCATACCAATCTTCGCTGTATTTCTCTATTTTACCAGAACCAACAGCGGAATTTAAGGCATTCATTAAAGCATTTCTTTCCTGTTTAAGTCTGTCAAGATTATCCTGTTCAACCTTTTTCATACCTTCGTTAATGGAAGTAGAAGAGAACCAACCCTTAGTGGTGATAATATCCATTTCCTTCTGAAGCTGGTCTGAATAATCTTTGAAATATGAAATCTTCTTTTCAAATTCAGAAGCTACATTATCAAACCTACTCTTAGCAAGCCCTTTTAATTCAATATTAAGTTCCTGAACAGCAGTTTTAGCATCCTGTGCTTTATCATAGAAATCCTGACAATCAGATATAGCATTCTTCAAGTCATCATCATAAATAACATCAATGCTTATAGAACCATCTGCAATCTGATTCTTATAATAGTCATCAAGACCATAAGAATTAAATGCATTCATATAGTATTCGTAAGCATCTGACTGTGCATTTATCTCATCTGCAAGTGTACTCATAGAATCTGATAATGCGTTATTACGATTGAGCCATGTAGTTGTTGTATCTGATACAACATTCTTTAGACGTGAATATGCTGTAGAAATCTTATTGATTAAGCGTTCAATCCAGTCCACATCTTGTTCTGTTTGTGAAGAGGATGAATCGTTGGAAGATGATGAATCGTCACCTGAAAAACCTTGCCATGATAAATCAATACCATTAAAAGCAGACTCAAATGATATATTCTGTAAAGCATTGTAATCATCAACCATTTTCTGCATTTCAGCAATGGCATTTGTCTCTTCATCTGCACCATTATCATACAAATATAAACCTAAATCCATATCATCATCCATAGAAGTAGCTTTTGAAGTTAATGACATTAACCCTGTTGCTGTATCTATAGTAGTCTGATAGAATTTACCCCACATACCAGAAAGATATTTAATAAGCTGATCATCAATCTTCTGTTTAGCCTGTGCGAGATTTTTATAGTTACTGAAATCTTCGCCATACGCTTCAGATAAGCCTGCAAAGAAATCATTATTTGTGTTTACAAGGTTAGAATAGAATGTACCATCATACTTAGACTTCTCAACAAGTGAGTAAATATAAGCATTTTTATCATCCTCATACACACCCTGTAACTGATCAAACAACTCTTCCTGTGAAATAATACCAAGCATATACTGACCTAAAGCGTCTTTTGCTTCTGGATACTGCTTGATAATTTTCTGCATTGAATCGACACCGATACGACCTGTTTCAGACATTTCCTTCTGAATAGAAGATAGCAAATCTGCTTCTGACTGAAGGTCTGCTAATGTTGCTGTCTTAGTCTTATCATCTGATTCTTCAAGAAGAGAAGTAGGATCAAATGTTTTGACAGGTAAATCTACCGAACTTTTGTTAGCTTCTTCTTGAGCGGCTTTAATAACTTCTTTAAGACTTTCAACTGTAGTATTCTCATCGAAAGTCACATTAGCAAGAATGTTTAAATCATCATCAGATAAGGTTGAAAGATAATTGTCAATATTTTTCATATCATCCGAACTTAAGTTTTTAGCTTCTTTTGATATTTTAGAAGATAAATCCTCTCGTTTACCTTTATCAGATAGACTATCCCAGTCATTATTCAGTCTTGCCAACGCATCAGATAATTCCTGCGAAGCTTCTGTAACTTTTTTATAGGTGTCAGAAGTTGAATCTAAGCCTTCAACTTGTTCTTTTGCTTCCTCTTGGATGTCCAATGCAGTTTTTTTTGCATCATTACGAGTTTTTTCAAGTTGTGCCTTCTTTTTCTCATACTCTTTAGTTTCTTTATTGGAAGGGTTTGATTTATTATTATATTCTTCATTTAATGTATCTAACCTAGATTGATTTAATAGCATTCTTTCTTTGGCTAGATTCATTATATCAAGCTTTGTAAGTTTTTTTTCAAATCCATCTTCGTCTACAACCGAATAATCCTTATATTCTTTAGATAAGGAAGGTGTTATTTTCTTATTAAAATATTTATTAGCAGTATCTTCTAATTCTTTTTGCTTTAAATCATGACGAGCTTTTTCAATATTATACATATTTTCCAGCTCAGTTTTCTGATTTTTGAGATTTTCTAACTCTTGTTCGTCTGTAAAACTTAAAGAATCTTGATTGTTAATTTCAGTTATTTTCTGATTTATTTCATCAAGCTGAGTTTTATAATCTTTTAAAGTTGATTCAGAATCAGAAACATCTTGTTTTAAGTTGGATATTTTATCTTTTAATTCATCAAAACTTGTCGTACAAGCGTCAACGATTTTTACGGTAGCATAAATTGCACCTATAGCAGCCGTTATAGCAAGTAATACAGGATGAGCGGCAGCAAGCGATTTTAATGATGCTCCCAATCCTTTAATAGCCGTACCAAATCCAACAGTAGCAGTAGTAGTAGTACCTTCGGCAACAGCTACGGCATTAGTAGCAGTTGCATTGGCAAGTTCAGCCGTAGTGGTTTCAAGAATATTACCTGTAAGACCTTTTTGACTCAATATTGCCCTAATCTGCATTTCGTTAAGAGTTGACTCAGCAATTGATGCTTTGACAGCTTCAATAGAATAACCTGACGTAGCTTTTGCAAGTTTAGCTGCCAAGTTCGCATTTGCATTATATGTATTTTGTAGTTCTTTACTTTTATTTATTATATCATTAATTGTCTTTGTTACATCTAAAGACTCTCCAACAATTTTTAGTTGCTTAATGACTTTCATGTGAGATATAATTATATTAAAAGTAAATGGAGGTACTATATATGAATGTAAATGATATTATGGATTCTATATGTGATTTTGAATATGAAAATAAAACTCAATTTTCAAAAGAATTTGATTTGGCTTGTAGTCAAGGTGATAAATTAAAAGCATTAAATTTAATTACAGAAAAATATAATTGCGCTTTTAATGATGCTCAAGTTATTTGTGATTATTATATAGATGGCAAACCTCTTCCTAATCCCGACCTTACCCCACAGCAAATCGCCCAAGCTAACGCACAAGCACAGGATTGGTTAAATAAAGTTCATTGTCCATATTGTAATTCAACAAATTGTAAGAAAATATCAGGAGTATCAAAAGCAACATCAGTAGCGATGTTCGGTATATTCTCACAAAAGGTAAAAAAACAATGGCACTGTAATAATTGTAAGAGTGATTTTTAAGTAAGAACTAATGTTCCGAATGGTAAAATATTCCTTAATGTAGTATGATAGTAATATCAAATTACAGAGGAGGATACTATGTATACATTTAAAATTAAAAACAAAGATGGTAAAGTGCAAGAATACAACCATATCAATAAGGTCTATTATGGTCATAAAGGCGTATTAGAATACAATCTTGAAAATGAAGAAATATTTAATCATCATTATTCAGTTGGATATGATTTACATTTATATTCTGACACTAATGCATTTACCATCTCTAAGTCAGAAATTTCAATTATTGAAGTTATAAAAGAAAACTAATAATTATTCTCCCAGCTCAATTTCTATCTTTGTATTGAGTTCGGGAGAATTATTCTCCAAGTTCTTTATATACTCAACAATTGGTTTCAGTTCTCGTATTTCATTTATTTTAATCTTTATAGATAATTTCATATTGATTCACCTCACATATAATAATTTGATAAAATAACAAGTGTATAATTAAGATATTTTTAAGCAGAGGAGTGGTGAGTTTATGAACAATGATATGTCTCCAACAGAACTATGTTGGCAAACAGGTGATTATACAGATGAATGTTATTGTGAATTCTGTGAACACAGTGACGAATGTAGCGGATCTGAAGATAAAGACTGATGAGATAATAGAAAAGAAGAGTAATATAAAAGAGCAGGATTAACCTCCTGCTCTTCGTTGTTAGTATAAAGAGGACTCTTCCGTACATCGAAGAAGTCCTGGTGAACTAATGTTCACAATCTTGTTAATTTTGCAAGGTATTTATTCGTAAGAATAAGTCTTGCTGTCCGACATATAAAAATAAATATTTTATATGTGTAATTATAATAACATTATAATGTTAGTTTGTCAATTATTTTCTAAATTACTCAAATTTATCTTAAGTTGTTCAATTTCACGCTTTAATTTTTCATTTTCATTTCTATACTTATCTGCACGTGATTGATTACACTTTCTTTGTATAGATAAATAATCTAATTTTCTTTTATATTCATTATTTTCCTCTAATAGTTTATTATATTCATTAGGAAAATATGTGTTAAGCATAGTATCTTTAATTTCTTCAAATAGCTTACATTCCCCTAATGTATCTGTAGTCAAATTTCCCATTTTATATAGAATACGTGTTTGACTAATAACCTTTGCTTGGTTAATGTGAATTACACATTGTTTATTAAAACCATCAGATGTATCTACAATTCTATAATTTTTATCACCTGATTTATTGTTTATTGGATGATATCCCATATCAATATATTGTTTTTGCCCAGAGACAGGTAAAACAAAAAGGAAATCACCTACTTTCTCTATTACTACACAAGGATGTTCATAAGACAATTCTGGTGTATATGACAAATTCCAATCAACCATAAATATATCACCGACATTAATATCGCCAATCTTAGCATCAAGTGGCTTATGACACTGCTCATATCTGTCAAGCCAATCATTCATACTTTTAATAAATAATCCTGTTTGGTATGATTTTGTTCTTTCGAACTTATTTATCAATTTTGAAAATAACCCAAAGATTGATTTTGATACAGTAATATTTTCATAAGATAGAGTATTCTTACATTCATCTATATTATTTCTTAACTGTGTTTTTAATTCTCGTATTGGTATTTGCATATAGAATTCCCCAATCATCAATATATAATAATGATATTATATACCAATATTTGGCATATATCTACAAGAACATTTGTTTAATATTTTCATACTTGACAAAACATTCACCTGAATGTAAAATTCACTCAAATGAATGTAAGAGGAAGGTAATATGAAAACAGAATTTTTTAAATTATTAACAACATCTAACATACTCAAAGAAAGAAGAATCAATCTTAGATTAACCCAACAAGAGGTCGCTGAAAAAGCAGGAATTTTACCTCAACAGTATCAAAAATTTGAAAGTGGGGAGCGTAAAATAGAATCAGCCACTTTCCAAACTGCTTGTAGGGTAATTGAAGCATTAGATATGGATATTACTAAATTCTATCATAGAGAATATTTATTAAACGATGATAAAATAACGCTCGATATTGAAAAGGATAATATGTAATGATTTACAATTAATAATACAACTAATTTAGATATCATGTAAGGGAGTTACATTATGTTTAAAATCCATTATTGTCCTAATTGCCACCGAATTACCTACACGCATTATATAAAATGTATATGCAGAACATGCAACATTGAATGCAAAAATCTTGATATAGAATTTGAAAAATTCTTCTCAATGACGAAATCCGAAAGAGAAGAGTACATTAACTCACAATTATAAAATTAGAACTATTGTTCTGGATTGTAAAATTATGGTAAAACGATTATAATACTCTCTGAGGTGGAAGCATTGAAAACAATGCAATATGGGAGCTAGGTAATATCTACACGGCTGTCTTTTACTGAGGCTTAAGAACATCTTCTCTTTTTATATAATTTTAAAAGGAGGGAACTACCATGTTAATTAATTTTGATTTTGATAGTATGAAAAAATTTGTGATTGCGGTCACTATTTTAGTAGTTATTCTTAAAATTATGTAGTGAACCTAGTGAGGGAATATTATTATCATTTTTACATAAGAGAGTAGATTTTCCTACTCTCTATTTTATTATTCTTTTTTATATTAAATTACCAATTTCTTTCTTCATATTTTACCATAATAAAACCTCCGTAAATTTTATTTTATTTATAAGTTATTTTTTAAATTTTCTAGTTGAGTGAAACACACGCTCAAGTACATTACTGAATTCCGAAATCGCAATGTACACTATGCATTATAAGCGAATGTCATACTTAAGGCGATGACTCACTTAGAGGATGGGTATGTCGTTGGGGATTGCTCTCTTATATAGTTATTCTCTATACATGACCTTTCATTTCTATATATGGTCAACATTATAAAATGTAGAGTACCGTCCTGCTCGTTGCCCGTTATTAGTGATACTTAGACACCTATCAAGTCTCCTTGATATTCTCATATATCCACATATACAATTTTTTCTACTTTCGCAACCTCATCCAATATAACTATATGGAATATGGTTTGTTATGTGATCCGTGGGTAGTTTGTTAAGCTACCAAGCATTCAAGCATTTACTCCTCCATGTAATAGTTTATACTCCGCTAAAGTGTTTGCAGAGTTTTTATTAAGAATCCCATGTATCCATAGACTTGATTGTAACGCCATTATGTTATTCTCTTATCTATGATTGACCAACTAAAAACTGTTGGAGAGTTTTATGTAAGGTTTGAAAACCCAATCAAAATTCTTAATAAATTTAAAGATACCTGTACCAGCGCCACCAACACCAATAATAGTTGGAAGTAAACCGAACTGATTAATGATTTTTGTTAATAGATTTAATATGGTATCAAGTGATGATACAATATTTTTTACAAAATCTGTATTTATTGCTTTTTGCCAAAAATCTTCCATAGAAGCAGATAGTTTCTTAATTCGTCCATCAATTGAATCAACTATAGCTTCATTTTCACGCATTGCTGAACCCTCGGCATCACCAAGGCTTTCCATAACTTCATCAATTCTTTGATAGTTTTTAAGTAACGCCGCTACATTATTTGCTCTTGATTTTCCAGCTATAAGTTCAAGAGTTGCAGCTTGTGAAGAATCGGATAATTTATCCCAAACAGCACCTAATTCTTTAATAATGTCTGTTGTTGATTTAAATGTATTATCATCAATCATAATATCAACACCAGTCAAAGACTTAATTTGTTCACGAAGCTTAGAAGTTGAATCACAAAGACCATCAGTGTCTTCCTGCATATCCTCTAATTCTGCCTTTGCACCTCTTAAACGTAAGCTTAAAACCTTAAGAGAGTTACCTGTGTTTTCACTATTTTGAACAATTTCATTCATAGCAGTAATAAGACCGATACTTTGTTCAAAACTATTATTACCCGTTTCAAGAGCAGATGCAGAACGCTTCATGGCTTCACCAATATCAGAAGCAGAGAGTGCAAACTGGTTGCCAATCTGGTTATAATCATCAACAATTTTAATGCTATCTTCAGCTTGAATATCAAAAGCTTTCATAGCTGTAATCATATCTTCGGTAGCTTCTGTAATATCAACACCATCACCGACATTAACAAATAATGTGGCGTTTTTAGCAAGATCGCTTGCTTGATCGAGACTATATCCTAATCTTAAGAAATCTGCACTAGAATTAAGTAATTCTTTATTTGTTGTTGCAATCTCTTTTGCAGTAGAAGATACAGTATCTCTAAATGATGCATATTGTGTTTCTGTGGCGTTTGATACCTTACGAACTTCAGTCATCGCTGTATCAAGTTCACGAACAGTATTTATGCCTTGCTGAATATATCTTATCCAATCTTGCCAACTCAAAAACTGAGCAACAAATTTGCTGTTCATATCAGTAAGACGATTACCGATTTGACTAAAGAAGTTTTTGCCCATATTACCACTTGATGCAACTACAGCTTTTAATCCAGAAAATGATATTTTTATCTTTTCTATTTGTTGGGCAGTTACCTTACCAGTATTTGCAAGTTTTTCGGCATAATTAATTACATCATCTAATGCTTGTTTTTGTGATGAAGACATATTAGTATTTTGTGACCTAAAAATCTTCATCTGTGATATAATGTCAGCAATCTTAGAATCTTGTTTAACAAGTTTATTCTCTAATAACTTTGAATCATCGACAATTTTCTGAACTTCACTATCAATTGTTTTTAATCTAGCAACATCTTCTGGTTTCGTAATATCAAGTTGTCCAATTTCTGAAATTTTTGAATTAACTTGTTCAATAAACTCAGGAGTATATTTAGAAGAATCATTATAAGTAGACAATTTTTGAGTTGCGTTATCTTTAAGAGATTGATTATACTTTGAAACACTTTCAGTATTTTTACTTTGATATTGACTGATTTTTGCAGTTGTTTCTAACTCAATTTGTTTAAGCCTATTTAACTGTCCTTGTGCATCGTATAAATCTTGATTAGATTTTAGAATTTTAGTTGCATCTAAATACTGTTGCTGGTAATATCTTTTAGTTTCTTGGAGTTGGTTAATAAAATCTGGATTATCAGCCTTTGCTATTTTTTCACGAATAGATTGAATCTGTTTCCATGCAGAAACTTGATCTTTTAACGCAGAATTAACAGAATCTTGACTTGACTGTTTTTCTTCTTGATGAAGTTTTCTAGTTGCTTCAGCTAACTTTTCTTTCTGTTTTACTTCTTCATTAGAAGGAAATGCGTCTTTCATTCCAGATGAAATATTCGATTCCTTATGTGGAAGAATAGTATCTTCTTTTGGTATCTTTAATTCAGGAATACTTTCTATTCTCTCAATTAATGGATTTAATGCATCAATAATCTTCTGAATAGATTTGACTTCAGCTCTTGCAGCTAATTCCATTGTATTAGCTTCTGTTTTAATAGCTTCAGTCTTTGTATTAATAGCAGAAGTGAGACTATTAACAGAATCCTCTACTTTAATGAAATTCTTTGACTCATTCGTAACAGAAGTTCTATTTTTTTTTGAATTCATCTGTTCATAGACTTTATTTATTTTTTTAATGGTTTCTGCATTATCTGTTAAATCAAAAGGAGTTTTCATACCACCAGTATTTGCATACTTTTGGTACATTTCAACTAATTCTTGAATATCTTTTTTCTGTTTATAGAGATTTATTTTGCCAGATTCATCAGCAATAGATTTAAACTTAGATTCGATAGAAGACCACTGTTTATCTAAATCACTAACAGAAGCATCTTTGAACATTTTATAAAATGTATTACCAATATCTCTCGTCAAATTTATCATATGGTCAAGGCGAGAGATAACATCATCAAGAGTAGAAGATACTGATTTTAATTCATCATCTGCTTTATCTACAGAAGATGTATCTACTTTCTGAGAATTTAACTCTTTAATTTTTGAAAGAATAGCATCTATAATATTCTTGCTATTTTCAAGTTTTCCAACTTTTCCAATAGATAATAACTCATTAGTACCACCCATATTGAGATAGTTATTATATTCTGAAGCAATTTTATCTACATTTGCATTTTTTCTAAAAGTGCCATCTAGCTTAATAGAATTTTCAATTAACTTAGATACATTTTGCCACTGTGTTTCAATATCAGTAACACTACTTACACCTGACGCTCTAGCGAGAGTAGATTCTATATTCTGTAATGCCTTTAACATTGACTGTAATTCGGTTAATTGACCAAGGCTTTTTGAAATTTCTTCTGCGAATTTATCAAATCCTTTAAAACTAAAATCTTTTGAATCTGCTGAATTTAACAACTCATTAACTTCAGTAAGTTTATCGGCAAGTTCATTAACCTCTTTTTTTGATTCTGCAATCTGACCTGTAATGTCAATCTTTTTACCAGAATCAGAAGAGAGAAGTGCATCTGATAGATTCTTAAATTCTTCTTCATTAAAATCAAAATGTAATTTAATAGGAGAAGATTCAAATACATTTTGAATTTTAGAAATTGTTTCCTTAGAATAAGAAACAGCTTCATCCATTATAGAAGTAAATGTCTTCTTATAAACACCCTCTAAATCAATAACTGCATCTTCACCAGTTTTTGCTAATTCTCTTTGATACTTCTTCGAATAAGATTTGCTAATAGTGCCAACTTCACCATTTTTTTCAGAAGATACTGCATTTGGTGCTACTACAAGTTTTACAGGAGAAACAACGGGATTTTTATTAAGGATATTTTGTAAATCTTCAATAATAGGAGATAACTTTTTCCATAATTCAGATGAAGTGGTTTCAATTGTTACACCAGTTACTAATTCTGCTGAATTTGGGTTGAGTTTATCTGATATTTTTGCAGAAGCTGTTTTGGAAGAGGTAGGTGTTACAATTTTCTCTAACTCTTCACGAGTTTTGATGGCAGATTCACGAATTTCATCTAAAGTTCCTTTTACAATTTTTTCATATTCAGATACTTTTTTATCAACATTGTCATCAGAAATAAGTATTGAATCACCAAATGTATATTCTCCTGTTTTATCGGGAATATCTATTAACTGTTGAATAGAATCGTGTAAATCGGCAGCTTTTAATTTCAATATATTGATTTGGTTAATAGTTTTTTCAAAACCGATGCTATTTTTATCAAAATTTGAAAGTTCCGATTCAGATTTTTCGATTAATTCAAGAGTATTTTTTAAATCTTTGGCAAGAACATCTAATTCTGCTTGAGCTTGTTCTGTATCAAATAATTCATATTTTGAGCCTTTTGCATCGCTGAACTCATCTGTACTTTTAAGTAATTTATTAATTTCTTTTATCTGAGACTTTGCTTGATTTACTGCACTATCATCAAATGATATTAATGAAATGCCTTGACCATCAAGTTTTTTAACCATTGTATCAATAGCACTATTTGTATTCTGTACATAATCCTGGAAATCTTTAAATTGGCTGCTAATCTTGCTTATATCAATACCATTTCCAAGAATTTTTAACTGTGAATTTATAGTTGAAACAGCTAAATCTAATCTATCAATTTCTGCACGAACAGAATCAAAATTTTTATTGACAGTTTCTTTAAATGATTTGAAACTATTTTTATCTACTTTTCCAATACTTAAATCAGAAAAAGATTTTTCCATATCTGCCTTGAATCTTTTTAACTCAGCAATCGTGTTATCAAATTGTGCCTTCATTCCCTTTGATAACTTATCATTTGAAGCCATCTTAGTTAAAGCAGATTCATAGTCACGAATCATTTGATTAAGTTCGTTTTTATAATCAATAGCAATACTTACTACACCATCTTTTGCCATTTTATTCCTCCTTATTAGATTTTGCATCTATTCTGCATGTCTTTTATTAATTTATTTTTATATTTATCCATTTCGTTATAAATGTTAAAACTCGCCGTAACTCCATAACCACCATGCCAATCACCACCATGCCATGTACCAGATGGATTATAGATATATGTACTCAATAAATCCTGTCCAGATATTGAATCATTTCTAATTCCTAGATAATCTTTCATAGTAGAACCATCAATACGAACACCACCATAAAATCTATCAGTTCCATTTTTATAATATTTGTGAGCGGATTTATATAAATTGAAGGTACGAATATAATATGGTTCATCGTATTTATTCAGTTTTGGTTGATAATCGGCATAATACCAATCAAGCAATGTAACATAATGATTTGTTAATTTTTCAGAAGCCTCATGTGCTAAATTTTTTGCTTTTTCTTGACATTGTTTTTCTATCTTATTTATAAAATTCTGATCTAGTCTAAATGAACCCATCTATCATCACCTCCAAAATATTCACTATAATTTCACTATTTTTACACTAAAATAGGAGAGCAGTAGTAACCACTCTCCATAAGAAAAGCCCTATACGCTGTGACACGCATAGAGCCTAATATATTGACAATATTTAACTGTAATGATATATTTAATAAATGAAAATAATTGTCAGTCCTTAATTGAATTTCCGACATATATCTTCACTCAATTAAGGACATTTAAGCAGTATTGTATGTAAAATATAGTACTGCTTTTTTATTCTACTTCCTTAAAATCACCAGTTCTTACAAGCTCAATGACCTTAGTAATATCTTCCTGTGGAATTCCCTGTATCTTCTGTTCAATAAGCTTCATAAGTGGTTCTATGGTTATATTTGCAAGCGTCCCAAACCTTTCAACCTGACGACTAATATATGCGTGTGGTTCATATACATTTTGCATAATATCAGATTTATGCATATCAATAAGAGTTCTTATTTCAGATATTTCACTTGCTGGAATAAGTGGTGGAATTTCTTTTCCATTCACAATTTCTCCAATCATTAATTTATCAAGAAGTCCAGAAGATTTTAATAAATCATAATCCGCTGTATAATTACCGTCATTACTCCAAACAAGATTTGTATACTTCTCAATAACTTCTCTAACAAATAACATATATTGAACGAATGAATTAATATGTATATTATCAGTCTTACGGAATTTTATTTCACCATTTTCATCAGTATATTTTTCCTGTTCAAACATAGTTCTATCTGTAATGACTATTGCAATAGTATCTTTGAAGTTTACAGGTAAGTAAGATATAATACTTAACTTTTCCTGTATATATCTATTCTTTAATGAATCTACACACTTGTTATATCCATCAACAAATTCCTTAATTGCTATCTTATTCATAATTCCTTTATCTCCTTTATAAATCATTCTTCAACAATCGGTATTAAATCAGCGCAAGCATCAGTATCTAACCCCATACTAAACAATTCTTCTGCACTGATAGGCGTGAAATTAACATCTACATCAGAATCGCTCACCGCATTAATCTCCTTAATAAAATCTTTCCAATTTTCGTCTTCAGGACTAATTCTCTTCTGATTAGGAACAACTTCACCCTTTTCGTCAACAACATCCTTTCCATATTTATTAACAAGAGAGTCCTTTGTCATTTCAAAGTCCTTTACAACTCCCTGAATCTCTGAATATAATCTGAGTAGTTTAAACTTAAATGCAGCATTAATTGCTGAGTCACCTTCAATTACATTTTTAATTCTTGCATTGACATTAATTATTTGATAAACCTTTAATGTTTTGTTCATATTATGTTATTCTCCTTTTATTTCACTATAATTTTTATTTCTGTTCTTGGATTATCCTTATCATATCCTGTTTTTAATGTAAGAGAATGCAAATGCTTCCCATCATCATCAATAATAAAACCTGATTCACTAAATCCATCTAAAATAAATTTAGGAACTGTATTGTCACAATCTACACGCCTTTTTGTTGGCATATAAGTGGTAAATATCATTTCAAAAGACTCTAAATGTTTATCTTGTAAATCTAAGTCTCTTATCCAAAAAATAATAAAGTCTTTCCATTTTTGTTTAAGCTGATTCATCTGTATTCTTGGTAATATCATCCATGTGTTAATCGAGGGGTGCATTGGTCTTTCAATAGGTGCTTTTTTTGCTTTAGGATGCTGTTTGAAATAATATTTATTATATTTTTCTAATATATCTTGATTTAAAATCAAATCAATGGTTTCTATAATAATCTTCCTTTCTTGATTAAGGGTAGGAGAGTGGTCTAGCCACACACCCTCCAAATTAAAAAATGCCCTTACCACATGGCTAGGGAGTGGTAAAAACATTTTGAATAAATAAAAGTGTGGCTTCAAAATTACTAAGAAGCCACACTTTCTTTATTATTAGTATACTATCTAGGTATAGTAAGAGATTGACCTGGATAAATAGTATATGGTTCTCCGATACCATTAGCTTCTGCAATAGAATACCAATCTACACCAAGCTTATCACCAATGGCTGAAAGACAATCTCCGCTTTCAACTTCATATGTATCATAAGATGGTTCTTCATAATTGTCTTCTGGCGTAGAACTACCATTAATAACAGAGTCATTTACCCAACCCCTACCATTTTCAATAAGATATGGATTTCTCGCACCTTTAGCAATAGCTGTAATAGTTCCATCTGTATAAAGTGGATTAAGTGGTTCTTCGGAAGCTGAAGAAGCAAAGAGTGCTGAATATGTGACATATTCGCCAATAGAATGAGCAAGACCTGTAGATTCTTCTATATCAGGCGATTCTGGTTCAGAAGTATTTTCATCATTATTTTCAACAATACAATCATCATTAATCCATCCTGTACCATCGTTAATAAGATATGGATTTCTTGCAGATGCAATGATATTAGTAATTGTGCCTTCTGTAATTGAAGGTGTTAATCCATTTTCGGAAGTAGAAGACGCATAAATTGTATGATATGACACATAATCTCCTACATGATATTTTGTTTCAATATCATCTGATTCAGAGTTATCTTCAGTTGGTTTAGATGGAATAACTGGTTCAACATTAGGTAATTCTCCATAATAATAATTCATATCAAATCTATGATGAAGTTCTGTTGTCGTCTCACCTGTTGGAACACCATTATCATCATATACAGGTGTTTCTGTATAGTATGAAATTCCCTCAATATAACCATCTGATGTATATTGCCACAACAGACAATCCATCGAAGGTTCATCTATTCCCCAATGTGCAAGCCATCTGTTAAATCCTTCAAAAGACATTAATTTACCATCGTTTAATACATTGGTAAAATAACTATAATTTGCGTAAACACCCGTTTTATATCCTGCATCCTTAACAATCTGCATGAATTCTACGCAAAAATCTGTGAGAAGTTCACCATTTTGTTCGGGAACAAGACCATGATTTCTTTTATATCCATCAGCGTCTTCCATGTCGAACCATACACCAAGAATAGGATTAAATCCCTGAATCATTCTTAATATATGTGCAGCTTCACTTCTTACTTCTTCCATATTAAGACAATAAGAATATATGTAAACACCATATGGAATGCCAAGTCTTTCACATTCAGTCATATTTCTTTCAGCTTGTTCATCATCCTGACTTAATTCATCTGATCCATAGCCAATTCTAATAATTGCACCATCTATCTGCTCTTTAATTGCGTCCCAATTAAGTACGCCATTATTACTAGATATATCTATAATTTTACGAGCCATATATTTCCTCCTTTATTTTAGACAAAATAAAAAAGAACGAGCCTAATTTAGACTCGTTCTTATTAAAGATTTTTTATATTCAGTTGTATTTGTTATACTGCTAATTGCATAGGATATAATTCCCATTTTCCATTCGGATATTTATTGACATTTTCGATTACTATATTATGTGCTTCTTCAAGAGTTCCAACATTCGTATCAATATGTATAACCTTACCACCTGTTATACATAATTCTTCACATATTAAATTATAAAATACTCTTCCCATACTCCTTATTCACCCTTTCTCAATTTTTAATACAAAATAACTCATATATATCAACATCGAGTATACGAGAAAGAACAATAGCATTAGTAAGAAGTATATCCTTTGTATTCCCATTTTCAATCTTATTAAGAGCTGCCACTGATAAACCGCTTCGTCTTGATAACTCTTGTAATGTCATATTTCTTTGGCTTCTGTAATACCATAATTTGTTTTTCATAAAGTTAATATATGTAAATTATTATTGTTCATACAGAAATTATACATTGAATTTTTTCTACTGTGGTAGAAATTTAGTCTTCTTTAATTGGCAATGACATAATCTCTGGATATAACTTATCATGATAAATATCATCGCCTCCAGCAGATTCGTATATTTTACCAAGTTCAATAAATGTTTTTAACCCAGATTTATCAATAAATCCTTTTGTTACAAATTTTTCATGTAGTCCATATAATTGTCCTCTAAGAGTAGCAACTGTTTCTTCTTTATCTTTTTGTTCTCTTTTTACAAGATTATCTTTAATATCATCTATACCTTTAGATATTTTCAAAATTTCCTGATACTGCCAATTATCGTGTTTTTCAAGCGTTTTAATACGATTTTCTATTGTCTCTTTATCTTGGTCAATACCTGTTTTTAATCTAAGTTTCTTCTTAAAATAACTAAATATTTCGATAATTTCTTTAGCTGCGAATAAGATAGCAAAGAACCCAAGAATGACTAATAAATAATCAATATGTGCAAGTTTTTCTATAGATCCCACTCATATATACCATCCCTTCTTTATTCATGTTTGACATCGTATAGGGCAGTCCCAATGAGTGAATCCAAATAATCATCGAAATCACTATTAGCTTCCTTGAGTGACTTATACACAATAGTATTAAGAGCCTGAATAGCCTTTTCCTTTGCAACAGCCTTAACTTCTGCTTGCTTTTCGGGTGTCCAATCGGCAGTACCCTTAATATCTTTAACTTCTGTCTCATATACAGACTTAACAGCCTTTTTAACTTCTGCATAAAGAATATCAGCATATTTATCAAGCTTTTTATCTTTGAGATAAGAGTATAACTTAGTCAAGATAGGTACTAATACAATTGTCCATATTGCAGATAAAAGTTCTAACCAATTTATATTCTGAAAAACTTCCTTCATAATTTATTTCCTCCTTATTTTTATTTATTCATTTGTCTTAATGTTTCTATACACCTCTTCAATACTTCACAAAACGTATTCAGTTCAGTAATCTCTTCTTTACCACTTAATGTAATTCTTATACAACTATTTATATCTCCATTATTCATTTTAATAGCCAATAGAGTAGAAGATGGTGTTAAATCGCCACTTGTACAAGCACTTCCAGTTGATACTTGATACCCATTCATATCAAGTAATATCATCAATGATTCAGCTTGTATTCCTTTAAAACATATGTATAGATTATGTGGTAATCTATGCTTCAAATCAGCTCCAACCAAATATGAATCTGGAATATTATTTTTAATGTTATTATAGATATAATCACGATTATTAGATGTAATAGAAGAGTAATCATAATTCTCAACTGCCTTACCAAGTGCGGCTATACCTATTACATTTTCAGTACCACCAAACAACCCTTGTTCTTGTGAACCATATATAAGTGGTTCAAGTTCGATATGTTTCTTCTTATATAAAATACCTACGCCCTTTAGAGCTGAAAGCTTATGTGCGGAAAACCCCAAACCATCAACATCTAAAGTTCTTATATCTACAGGGATTTGACTAATAGAACCTGTACAATCTACATAGACTATTGCGTTATAAAAATGACACATTTCAATAATCTGTTTTATATCTTGAATTGTTCCAATCTCAGAGTTAGCATGTTCTATAACTACAAGCTTCTTCATTGTATCTATAGATAAACATTCTTTAAGATCTTGAAGATCAATTTTTCCTGTATAATCAACTTTAAGTGAACACTTATATTTAAGTGATTCTACACACTTCAGCACCGATTTATGTGAAGTAGGAGAGTATAACACTCTACATTCATTTCTCTGAGTATAACCTTTAATAAAAAGCGTATTGTTGGCTGAACCGCCCGATGTAAAAATAATATTTTCTGGATTTGCATTGATGAATTTGGCGACATTATTTCGTGCTGTGGTAATTATTTGTTTTACATTAACACCAGATTGATACATTGACGATGGATTCTGGTATGTGTCAAAAAGAGATATAATATAATCCTTAACTTCCGATTTTAATGGAGTTGTCGCTGCATTATCTAAATACATTCAATCACCACCTAATCTAAATTATATTTAGAATACATTTCAGATAAAGCATCCCATAATCGTTTTTCTTTTTTATACTTCCATACTGAAATTTTATCTTCGTTCATATATACCCATGTATAACGAATCCCCTTATCACGAAGAAATTTCATTTCTTCTACATAGGAAGTCGAATATTCTTTGTCAAATTTCATAATTTCCTTTCATTCCATAAGCGTAAAAAATAGGGAATACAAAATTCATAACATATGAAAATGTATTCCCTAAAATTCACACTCTCATATATCAATCATTTATTGTAGAAATAGGTTTCTTTTTATTTCCACTTTTTATTTTAAACTCGTTGTCTTTAGTATCTGTGTTTTTAATATCTTCCTTATTAATATCTTCAATAAGTTTTTTTATATTGTCCTTAAAAACACCAGAAACATCACATTTTGATAATCTTACTTTTGCTGATTCTTTAGTAATTGCATTTTGAACATAGTCACTAACTGTCTCAAACACAGTTTTACAATTTTCTGTATCAAAAATATTTTTCCATACAGGGAGATTCAAACTGCTTGGACAAGAACCGCAATACTCATAAGGTTTACCACAAGTAAGACAAATTCTATTATTTGCCATTTTAAGTTCTCACTCCTTTGCATAAATAAAGAGAGTGGTAATAATCCACCCTCTAAAAATTATTCTGCGTCAACTTCATCAGCATCATAAATGTTATAAAGTACCTTGTCTGCTCCACAGTAATCAATCTCAAGATCTCCCTTAAAGTCCATTTCAGCAGAATCTGCATTAATTGGAACTGTTGTCTCAGGAGATACCTGGAATGATGGGAACTCAATATAATCTGCCTTTAATTCATTCTTCTTGCATGGATTGTAATATGTAGCCTTAATAATGAATTTTACAGAATTTGGGAATTCATCAGCCTTATTCTGAATCATAGCACCTGTTTCAGACTCTCTAAGATACTTAATAAAGAACATATCGGCTTCTGTATCTGTAGGAAGAGAGAGTTTCCCAGAAGTAGACTCTATTGCAAACTTTTCTGTATCTGCCGCTTCACCCAATGTATATGTTTTTCCAATAGAACCATCACCAAAATACTGAGCAACTTTTACGCTACCTGTAACATAATCTTTGATTGTAACATCAGTACCTTTCTTAACATGGAACATCTTTGGCATTGTTACCTTATTGCCATTAGAAGCAAAAATAGGTGTTGTTCCTGCTGAAGCAGCTATAATGTTTGTATTAACGAATGCATTTTTAGCAGAAAATGTACCAGCCTTTGATTTCCAGATTTTCTTAACTAAATTACCATTCTTATCTTTTACTTCTGTAGATTCAGCAGTTACTTCGACACTACCATCTGATAACTGAGTAAGTACATATAAAGGATTTGTTGTAGTTAAATCTTCTGCATAGCCATAAAGAATTTCTTTATAAAGTTTATCGCCTAATCTAAAAGCCATATTTTTATTCCTCCTTAAAATTGTTTTTATAAAATAAAAAATCATGCTGTGATTTTTACATCACGCATGAAATTAAATTCGTTTTTATCCACTTTACTTAAATCACACATACCACTATACATTCCACCAAATAGGGCACGAGTTGATTCATAAATTTGAAGTCGCTGAATGTTATACATAAATTCAAAATATCCGACTTCACGTAATTCATTTTTTTTGTAATGACAACCAGGATGATTAAGATAAAAAGCAATCATTGATAGAAGACTTTGCTGATTTTTATTTTCAGAGGCTTCTTTTTTCTTTTGAATTAATTTCTGCCTATCTTTATTTATCAAATCCTGTTTAAGTGTCTTATTAGATGTGAATTCTTCTTCTGGTGGGAAAGAGTTAAACATAAACTGTATATATTTACACATCTTATTTCTTGTATCTTCGTCTATTTCCAAATCTAATTCTTGACTATATAAAGTTAATGCGGTATCTCTATTAACCTGCTTTTGATATAATTTAAATGTGGAAAAATCAATATCTCCAAATATTAATTTTGAATAATTGAAATCTATTGATTTTATGAGAATTGAGAACAGTTCAAGATTACTGATTTTATTCCAATCAATGCCCATATCCCAAAGTTGAAGTCTATAAGCCGTTGTATTCGATACAAATGGTGTAATTACTCCATAAATATCAGTTTCACTATTTGAATCAATAAAGTCTTGAATAGATGGTTGATGAATTATAATTTTTTCATTTATTACATAATCTTCACCAAAATACATTTTTAAAGGATTGAATCCTAATTCTTCAACTTCTTGAATCTGTTCATCTGAAAGTTGTTGTTCTATAGTTTGCTGAATAAAAGAATTATTAGAAAACATTTTATCCATTATTACCACCTCTTATTCTTATAAGAAGTAGTACCATTTGAAGAAATAACAAGATCGTTTGGAAGTACACATTGATACTGTAATGTACGAACAAGATAATTATTATCTGTTGTAGATTCTTTATTACATATTGGTGTAGGTTTTTCAATTTCAAAACCAGTCCATGCAAAATTCTCCCTAATAAGCGCAGCTAATAAATCATGTCTTGGTATACCAGTTAATTTATCAACTCTATCATTTCCATGTACAAAAATGGTAAATGTGATATTAAGAAGTTTTTCAGTAGGATTATATCTGACATTTTCATCAGTTCCTACTTGATAACAAATATAATGTTTAACTTCTGTCTGAGTATCAGGAATAAATAAGAAAGGACGTATATTTGCTGTACTACCAATATAATTATCCCATTCTCCAAGTGGTTCATATTCACCTAATTCTTCATTCCATTCCCAATTAATATTTCCGTCATCATCAAAAAGTTCTGATTCAAGTTTTTTTTCATTAAGTGCATATAATATTTCAGGACACTGTAGAAAAATCTTTTCAATTTTTTTTTTGATACGAATCACATCATCATCAGGAGATTCTTTATAAGCACGAAGTTTTGTAAGTAAATCTTTTTTAGTTATCATTTTATTTTCTGCCATAAAACACCTCCTATTCGATTAATTCCAACGGCAAAATTTCAGATTTAATCGGCAAGTAATCCTTAACAATTTCACACTTAACAGACAGTATTTTGCCGATAACGGAAGTGTCATTAGGAAACTTTGCTTTCTTTTGGTTGTACTCTGTACCAGCTCGCCATGTTACTTTATCAGTCCAATCTTCATCGTCAATAG
>ERZ773116.71-NODE-71-length-104835-cov-23.326818_pt1 | contig 104835 bp, 160 predicted proteins | sample MGYA00580563_ERZ773116 | MGnify/ENA primary metagenome ERZ773116 (study PRJEB29015, sample SAMEA2737864) | human gut metagenome | biome: human gut; feature: human-associated habitat; material: faeces | place: China | collected 2012 ... | reverse complement strand
ATTGTATTGATCCTAATCAAAGAAAAAAAGATATATATAATCGATTAATGAGAGAGATTAAAGATTATATTAATATAAGAGATTTTTATGGTAAACCTTATAAAATCTTAGTAACTTATGATTCTTATAGGATAGTACAAGATATTTTAATTGCTATAGGTAAGTTTGATACTTTCTATACAATAGTAGATGAATTTCAAAGTATCCTACATGATTCTAGGTTTAAGAGTAATACTGAAAATGAATTCTTAGGTTATTTAAAGAAGTCTCATAGTGCAATTTTTGTAAGTGCTACTCCTTTATTAGATAAGTACTTAAATATGTTGTATGAGTTTGATGGTCTTCCATATATAGAGTTTGATTGGTTAACTGAGGATCCGATAAGAGTAGTTAAGCCAAGTTTAAAAATTAGAACAATGAAATCCGTAGGTACTAAAGCGGCTGACATTATTCAAACTTACTTAGATGGAAATTTTGAAAGAGCTACTAGAATTATAAATGGCTTTCCAGTTGAGATAGAGTCTAGAGAAGCAGTATTATTTATGAATTCTGTTAATCACGTTATTAGTATTATTAAAAAGTGCAAATTAACGGCTGATCAAGTATTAATATTATGTGCTAAGACAGAAGATAATAAGAAAAAGATAGGGAAGAAGCTTGGAAAATCTTTTAGTATAGGACATGTTCCAATTATTGAAAAAGGAGAGAGTTTTCCAATGTTTACCTTCTGTACCTCTACCGTTTATCTTGGTGCTGACTTTGATAGTTTCTGTGCTAGAACTTTTATCTTCTCAGATGCTAATCTAGAAACTCTTAGCGTAGATGTCTCAGATGACCTAGGACAAATCTTAGGTAGACAGAGAAAAAAGGAGAATCCGTGGTATAATAGTGCAGAGTTTTACTATCGAACTACTTGTGATTATAGAAAGATGTCACAAGAGGAATTTATGAGAGAGATAGAAAGAAAGGAAAAAGCTACTAAAGATTTATTAGACTCTTATACATGTGCTCCAGATTCTGCGAAAAATACGTTAGCTCTGACTTATCAATATGTAGCTAAGTCTGCAAATTATAAAGATAATTATGTATCTGTAAATACTCACGGAGGTACTGGATTATTTCCTATCTCAAATAACTTAGTTAAGGTAAATGAGCTTCGTGTATTTGAGATTCAGCAATATGATTATGCAGATAGATTTATGCTATTTAGTGTGATTAACGAAAGAATTACTCAGGGTAGCTTAGTAAATCAGGAGGTAATGTATTTCTTTAATAAGTATGATCAATTGGGAACATTTAAGGAGAAGCTTAGATTATTATGTGAATATGATATGTCTGATGAGGCAAGAAGTATTGCTTTAGAACAGATAGGAGAACATGATAATATAAGATCTTACTATTTAACTTTAAAACCTGAAAGACTCAGAGCACTTAGTTATGATAAGACTAAAATTGAGAGAGAATTAGGGGTAGTAGTATTTAGTAAAGAGTTACTAGTTAGAACTATATTTCAAAATTTTAAGGTAGGAGATAGAATTAGTACTGCAAATGCAAAAGTTAAGTTAGGACAATTATATAATTCTATAAATTACAAAGCAACACCAAAAGCTACTGATCTTGATGAATATTTTAACAATAAGGAAACTAAAATTATTGAAATATTAAGTGATGGAGCTAAAAAGAAAGTAAAAGCTATTGAATTAATATCAGTTAAACCATATTATCAATTAGAATATAATAATTTACTAGTAGCAAATAATTATATAGAACAAGAGAATAAAGAGGGAGGAGAAGATAATGATATACTTAATTAAATCTGCAGGATATGAAGATGATAATAAGTATATCGATCTCCTTAAAATAGGATATACTGAAGATTTTAAAAAAGATAAGAGATTTAATCTATATAAACTTCATAATCCAACCTGTAAGGTATTATATGAAGTACTAGGAGGTACTGAAGATCAAGAAAAAAGAATACAGTATAAATTTAAAGATTTATTATATCCTAATTATGGAAGAGAATGGTTTTATTATTCTGAAGAGATAATAGATTTCTTTGAAGATATTCAGAATAATGGATTAGATATTGTATTAAATCTTCCTAAAGGAGCTTCTAGTAATACTGTTTATACAATATATAGAAACAAGATAAAAGATATATTATACAGTATATATGGATTTTATAGAGAAGAAAATAATATATCTCCTAAAGAATCATTAGAAGATACTATAAAAGATTACTGTAATAAATTAATAGTAGAATTAGGAGATAAGATTACTGTAGAGTCTGAAGTATTAGAGTATATAAAGAAAGATTTTGGAGATACATTAGTAGATAAGTATATAGAGAATAATAAATTATTTCAATCTTCCCAAGAGATATCTAGATTTATGGAAGAGTTTTCCAAATTAGATACATTTAAAAGAAGATTAAGATTTTTTTGTAATTATGAATTATCTGATATAGAGAGGAACATAATTCTTAATCAATTAGGGGAACATGATAATATTAGATCTTACTATTTAACTTTAAAACCAGAAAGACTTAGAGCACTCAGTTATGATAAAACCAAAATTGAGAAAGAATTAGGAGTTGTGATATTTAGTAAAGAACTACTAGTTAGGACTATATTTAATAATTTTAAGATAGGTGATAAATTACCTAATATTGATATAAAAAATATTCTTACTAATCTTTATAGTTCTATTAATTATAAAGCAACTCCAAAAGCAAATGATCTTGAAGAATATTTTGAAATTAGAAAGTGCAAATTAACTATGCCAGATAAAACTAGATCTCACGGATTAGAATTAGTATCAGTTAAACCTTACTATCAGTTAGAATATAATAACTTATTAGTAGCGAATAATTATGTAGAACAAAATAATAAAAACAAAGAGTAGTGAAAGCTCTTTAGATAATTAAAATTTCATATTGAATCTCATTCCCAACGAGGGATGAGATTTTTGTTTGTTCGTTTATAAGAGAAATATTATGATAATTAAGAAAAAGTTATTTACTAGACAGGAAGTTAAAGCAGCAAAAGAAATATTTCATGCATTAAGAAATGGGAATGTTGGTAGAAATTTATCTGCTAAAGATTTTGTTAAAGCTAGAAGGGTTAGTAATGAGACAATAGATTATTTTTTTGATAATGCTAAGATAGAAGATTATGCTAAAAATTCTGAAATAATTAAGAATATTGGACTCCCTGAGACCGGGAAGGCATATAAAAAGATGTTAGAAAAGTATAATAATCCTGAGTTACATGAAAGATTTAAGAAAATTCAAAAATTAAAGCGTGGAGATATTAGTAATTTAGATGATCAACTTAATTATGCCAAAAAATTAAGAGATAAAACTGGAGATATAATAGGTGAATTCAGTAAGGTATCTAATAATCTTGAAAGAAATAAACAGAAAGATTATGGAAAAGGAAAAAGAGCTATTAATGAAGCGATGTATAATTTAAAGAAAAAAGGAATAAAGATTAGTAAGAAGTCAAAAAATCCTACTAGTTATAGCACTCGTTATAATACTATTTATTTAAATAAAGATAAAAAGAGTAGAAGAAGCTTATCTTCTTTGCTTCATGAGTCTGGACATGAAAAGAGTGGAAGACAGAAAGAAATTAGCTATGGTAGTAACTTATATAATTTTCACAAAAATTTAGATACTAATAAAAATACTTCAGATAATTTAGATCATTCATTGTTAAATAATCTAGCTAATTTATCAACTCTTACTGAAGAAGCTAATGCATCTTATCATGCTGCATCTATGGGGAATAAGCTTAGAGTTAATCGAAAAGTAAAAGAGAGAGGTAAGAGAAATTTAAGTAATGCCTTTAGAACTTATGAGTTAAGTACTGCTAATAGAATGGTGGGTGATGAATTTTCTAGAACTATTGGGAAATTAAATGATATGTTGGGAAAATAAAAAAATCCAGGTGACTCAACCTGGATTTTAAAATGATTTGATAGCATAGTAACCTTCGGGAATTTCCCATTTACTATTATCAAGGGCTTCTTTCGGAATTATTGTATTATCTAATATCGGATATAGATCTACTACTAAATAATTTAATTCAGTACAAGGATCTTTATACACTAATTCTTTATTATCAATATCAGTCTCCCTTAATCTAATTACTTGCTGTTTTTTAATTGTTTTCATAATTAGTATAATATTATTTCTCATATATAAGGCTTTTAAGGAATAAAAATAGATTATTATGATAGTAAAACGTAAATTATTTAGTGATAGTAATAATAGTAACAATAATGAATTAATGATTTCTGCTGGGGGAGTAGGTGCAACTATTCCTTTAGTAAATTCTGGAATTAAAGATCTTAAGAAGAATAAACGAAAGGTGATAGGTCTTGAGGAGATGTTTCATAATACTGATTCTCCTGATGCAGTTTTGAAAGAAGGTATAAAAGCAAAATTTTCAGAAGATCCAAATAATCTAGCAAATACTGTATTGGATGATATTAGTATGAAAGAGAAAAAAGGAAAAGTTTACTTAGGAAGAAAAAAGGAAGTATCGGATAATGTAGGACTTTCTAGAAAGCAAAAGACTGGAAGAGATGGAAAAACTTTACACGTAAATATTCCTTATGAGGATCTAAAGAAAATGAAGCAGGTTGATAATCCAGAGTTACATGGAGCAAAAACCTTTGAAGAATATTTACCCCATGTAAAAAAACTAGCAAAGAATAAATTAAAGAAGGAATATGGTAGTTTGTTAAATGAGTCGGAATTAGATAAACTTGTTAATAATGATAATTTTACTAATCAAATGAGACAGAATTATGAATTTGTTGGTAAAAAAGGAACTAAAGTTATTGAGGGTGATATTGACTCTAAATATATTAAAGAATCTAAGAATTATAAGAAGTATGGATTAAAAGATTGGGGAAAATATATAAAAAATAATCCTAAACGATTTCTTAAAGCTTCTGCAAAAGGTGGAGCAAAAATTATAGCTGGAGCTGGTTTATTATCTGGTAGTACTTTATTAGCTATGAAGGCCGCAAAAAAGAAAAATAAGTAGAGAATATGAAAATAAAAAGAATCTTAAAAGAATTTTCATTAAAAGAATTTAATGAAAAAGATATTAAAAAAACTAACGAAGATTTTGTAAAAGCTATTTTTGAATATGAGAAAGAATTTGGTGGACAGTATTCGATTTTTGGAAAAAATTTTACACTATCTACTGTTAGATCTAGAGTAAGAAAAGAGAGTTCAGAATGGGATGATATAGATGATGTATTAGTAGTTACTTATGGGGATACTAAATCAGATTTTTTCTGGACTTTTGAATTTAAATCTCCAACAGATAAAGTAGATGTTTCTTATGCTGGAGATTAATAAATAAAACATAATAGGATAAAAATGAGAAAATAAAATAGAAAAATATGAACATATTAACATCACAATTACCCTCGGGAGGTTTTGGGTATAAATTTCCTAGTGTATCTGTAAGTCCAATGAATTTTTTACAGATAACTAAATATCTTGAAAATTTGCCATCTAATGATCCATTAGAAAAATATCTATTTGATATAAATTTATTACTTCAAGAAGATGAAACTATAATGGACTGTTATATAATGGATGTAGATTTTTTGATATTTTACAAGAAATTATGTACTGTGTCTGAAGGACTTTCTTATGAAATAGAGGTTACTTGCCCTGATTGTGGAAAAAAGATAAAAAAAACTATAAATTTCGATAAGGATATACATTTCAAACAGATAGATCAAAAAATTATGAATGGAGCTTATATTGAGTTAGGGGGACATAAATATGAAACAATAGTTCCTACTGTAAGAGACTTCATGAAAGTTTTTCAAACATATCTAAGATATAGAAGTGTAACAGATCTAAAGATGATTAAGACAATTGCATTAGTAAAAGATTTTGATTATCAAGGAAATCAAATAGAAAAAGATGTATTAGAAGCTACTCATTCTGATATTACTCTTTTACTAGCTTTAAGAGATTTATATTATGATAGATTAGAGCCAATTACTGTATATTGTCCAGACTGTAATAAAGGAAAAACAGCAAAAGAAAGGAGGGGAATTACAGTAAGCGTAGAGTCACTTACTGTAGATTTCTTTCGAGACCTCTGTAACTATTCCCCAATTGATGGATCTAAAATTTTATTTAAATAAGTTTTTGAAAGTAGATAATGTAGAGCAATATACATTAAAAACTTTAGGGAAATTAAGAGAATGTTATGAATCATTCCTAGACACAACGGAAGGCGTTGATCCAGATTTCCCTTTACTAAATTTCTCTAAAAATGGAAAGAAAATAAAAGGAAGAAATGCTATTCAACTTGGAGAAGACTTAATAGAAGATCCAAAAGGAGAGAGTAGTAGTAAATTTAGAAATGTAGATATATTAGATTTATAAAAAAAATAAAGAGGACTAATTAGTCCTCTTTTAATAATGAGATAACAGTTTTAGATATCAAATAGATTTAAGATATCGTTCCAAGATTTTATATCTCCTGAGTTAAATTTCTTTACATACATCTTTTCGTATTCTTCATCGGAATCTATATCCTTTCCGGTTAATTTTCCATCAGCTCTTCTTAATTCAGCTGAAAAAATATCACCGTTAGAATCAACATTATCGATGAATAGTGTGTATTTTGAAGAAACTCTATTATCCTTGAAATCTTCATTTTTATACACAATTTTTACTGTTACTCTAATTTTTACTGTTTTATTATCAGGCATAAACAATCTTCTCAGATCGTCACCAAATTCTTTATTTATATCATTTTCAGATACAATAAGTCTAATTTTTCCATGAACACCAAAAGTAAGTAGTGTTATGTAATAATTTGACTTTAACTCTTCTGTTTCTTGGCCAACATTTGACCAGATTTCTTGTAAACTTTTCATAATTTTTTAAATTAAATTGCCATCTATTTGCTTCAGGCCTTGCATATTTTTTCATATATAAGGCTTTTAAAGTATTCTAGATGGAAAATCTAAATATAGTTTAATATTATATTTAGTAATACGTATAAAATAGAATTTAGGAAAAAGAATTTAATTCTTTATTAATTTTTTTAATAAAATATAGGATATGATAATTAGTAGAAAGTATTTTTCAAAAAAAAGTGATGATGAAACTTTTTCTCAAAGAAATAATAGACAAAATTTAGCAATATTATCTGGATTAGCTACAGCTGGAGGGGGTATTGCTACTACAGGTGGAATGTTAGATAGTAAAAAAGAGAAATTAATTAAGAAAATAGATAAGATGAAAGATTTTCATGAGAATAAAGTTTCAAATAAATATGATAAACTCATGGATATAGTAGATAATAAGTCAGAAGAAGTATTAAAAGAGGTAAGAAAAAAGAGAGTAAAGACAGGAAATCCTATTGTAGATATTTTTAATGAGTTTGAGGATACTAATAAAGTTCTTAATGCAAAATATAAAATAAAAGATGATATATTAGATAAAGAATTAAATGATTTAGGAAAAGTTAGAAATGCTGCTGATAGACTTAAGAAGAGAGTATCTAAAAAAATGAATAAAAGATTAGCTATAGGTGCTGGAGTTAGTACATTGGCAGGAATTGGCGTAGGATCTTTAGTTAATAAAAAACTTAAAGAAAGAAATAAGCGAATAAATGAAGAGAAACGAAATAGAAGAAAATGATTGTAAAAAGAAATACAGTAATTCTTTATCATGCTACTAAAAGAAAAAATTTGAGTAGTATATTAAAACACGGATTAGATCCAAATTTCGCAAAACCTTATCAACCTACTCCAGAAGAAATAAAGGTATATTTGAATTCTAAAGGAATTTATTTAGATAGTTATGAACCTAGAGTACCATCTTATTATATCCCTGGGATAATTTGGTTAGGGGATGAAGAAATGGTTAGAAAATTTATGAATAAAGCTCTAAATAGATTCCAGGATAATTCATCAGTCTTATTGAGAGTAGAAATTCCTAAATCAGAACTAAATAAAATAAAAATAACTAATCCAGCTTTATTAGGGTGTAAGAGTGCAGAAGAGTTTATAGATATTTATAAAAAATCTTCATTATTAGATAAAATTATTAATTTTGGTGGAGCAAAAATGAAATCTGATGAAGATTTAAGAAAAGAATTTCAAATTAGAAAAGAGCATATGACAGTAGTTATGGGGAAAATTAATCCTAAGTATATAACTATTGTTAATTAGTTAGCAAAGTTTAATAAAATTTATAGAAGTATTATGAAAATAAAAAGATTCTCTGAAATTTATTTACAAAAAGAATTTGGATTCATGGAAAAATTAAAAGGAAATCCAAAATTAAAGTCAGAAATGTTTTATGCAATTAAATCAGGAGACATTGATCCAGAGGTTCCTGAAGAATTACCAGATGATTTAAAAAGATATATGACATTTCTTATAGATAATGGTTGTGAAAATGGGAGAGAGACTATGAGAGGTGGTGGTGGAACTACATTTACTATTTTCTCTTATAATTCACTTATTAAGCAATATTTAGAAAATAAGACCCCATTTGGTGTTAGATCAACTAAAGAACGCAGAATAGTGTTAATGCAAAGTCAAGGTTATACGTTAAGTTATTTAGTAGATCAACGAATTTATGCTATATATGAAGAGGCTGTTTCATTTGATTTAATAACTAGGGGAGTGAATAGACTATTTGGAACTAGTAAGAAACCAGTTTATACTACGGATTCACTTTATACAGCAATTGATAAATTGTTTAAAAGTATAATTACTTATTATTATTAATTATTATGATAATTAAGAGAAGAAATTTTTCTAAAATAGATGATATTAAAGATGATTTGAAAAAGAAAGCACATCTTGCAGGAGCTATAGCTTCTGGGGTTACTATTTATAAAGGAGGAAAATTAATATCAAATAGTGTAAATGAGATAACTGGTCTTGAACGAACTTATCATAATACTGAAAGAAAAAATATTGATAATATTTTAAAAGAGGGAATTAAATCTAAATATGCGGCTGATCCAGAAAATTTGACAAATTCAGCATTAGTAGATATTGATATGGATAAGAAAAAAGATCTAGTATATTTAGCTAAGAAAAAAGCAGATGCAGATGATGTAGGTAGAGCTAGACGAGAACAATCTGCAGAAGTAATTACTGATCCAGTTACTGGAAGAAGAAGACTTAATTATGCAAAAAAAGATACTGGAAAAACTTTACATGTAAATATCCCATATGAAGATTTAAAGAAAATGAATTTAGTAGAAAACCCTGAACTTAGAGGAGCTAAGAATAAGAAAGAGTTTAGAAAAATTTATAAAAAATTAATTGAATTAGGGGATGAAGAGTTAAGTGAAGCTGATAAAAGTTCATCTGATGCTCATTTTAAATTTTTAAAAGATGATACTTATACTATCAAAGGAGATATTGATCCTAAATATATAAAAGAATCTAAGAAGTATAATAAATATAAATTAAGAGATTTTGGAAAATATGTTAAAAATAATCCAAAAAGATTTATTAAGGGTGTAGGAAAAGCTTCTTTAGGTGGTGGATTGATATCTTTAGGAAGTATTGGGTTAGTTAAATTTGGAAAGAAACTAATTAAAAATAATAAAAAAGAAGAAAAGAAATAAAGGATATTATCTTTTATAATAGTTTATCTTAAGGATCTTTGGCTAGATCCTTAAGAACTAATTTTAAATATATAAATATAATAAGTTATGGCTGTTGAAGATATTGAAAAAAGAGTAAGAGCGATGACTGGAAAGAAAGACATTCCTGATGATAAGCAACAAGCCGCATTCCAGTCAGCTCAAAATGAATTGGTTAGAATTAATTCAGAGAGACAGAATAATTTAGCTCTTGCTAATGCTGAGGCTAATGCAGACGCTCAAGTTAATGAGACTCTCCTTCAAGCAGGAGAGATGGTCTCTATGGGTTCTCCTGCAGTTCAACAGCAGGTAGAATCTATGAATCCTCAAACTCAGGCGGTGTTAAGTAAGTATGGATTAGGAAAACCTAGGGTCCAAAGAACTCAGGGACGGGAGGTAAAAGTTACTCCACAAAAAGTTCAAATAACTAATAATAATATTACTAACACTACTAATAATGTAGCCGTTCCTCCAGCTAATATTGGCGGTCCAGTACAAGGTAGAACTCTAGCTATAAAACAAGAGGATCCTGGACAAGCTAGGTTTAAGACCTGGATTCAAAGTGCATTTGCTAAACAAAATGCAAAAGCTGCACAAAGAGAAAAGGAATATCAAAGAAGAGAGTGGTCTTTGAGTAGAAGTGCTAATAAAATGATGAAATATTTAAGTGATTTGGGAAGTAATATTTCTGAAAAACTTAATCCAAATAAAATGGCAGCTACTGTCGGAGGACAATTTAAGACTATACTTTTTTTATTTGGTACGATGTTTCTAGCCAAACATTGGAAAAAGGTTATTGAGATTGGTGATAGTATTGAGAAATTCTTTTTAGGTGCTAAAGGGGAAGCAGCGGATGGAAAAGGAAGAGGAAGATCTGGATTTGCAAAAATGCTAATAAGTGTTTTTGGGGGAGATCCTAATGGAAAAGATGGAATTTTAGATTCTTTAGGAAAATTCTTTTGGAATCCATCTGGAAATGGAGGAAAAGGTGTATTCGATCTTCTTTTATTAAAAATTAAGATGTTCTTTCAGGAGGGAGCAGAAGCAGTAAAAAAATTAGAATTACCAAAGATAGATTTAGATAAACCATTAAATAGTTTAGGTGATTTATTTAAGTATTTGGGAAATGTTATTTCTTGTTTATTTACTGGGTCAGAAGGATTAAAATCTGCTATTTCAGGAGAACTAAAAAGTAAAGGTGCTAAATCTCAAACTGGAGAAGATGAATCTGGGGATAAGTTATCCTGGGTAAATGGGAAAGATGAGAGTATTTGGACATCAAAAAAATTTGATAAAAAATTAGGAGCTGATGAATTAAAACAAATAGGACGAGTTGGTCTTGGAGAAGCTGGCGTTAATTATGGAGATTTTGCATCAGAGAGAAATAATATAAATTATCTAAAAGGAATAGATACTGATAGTAATGGAAATCTTACTGGTACTGTAGGTTCGACATTAAGACAATCTTCTGCTATTTCTAGTATGATTACTGATAAAAATAGCATAAATACTGTAGGAGTTCTTACTGGTTTAAGGAATATAGAGAAAGCCGTATTAGACAATAAAGCAAAATATGGTAATACGGCTATGGGAGTAGCTGTAGAGGATAAATCTTTTTTTACTAATTTAGGATTATCTGAAGAAGATATAAAAGATTTAATTAAATCTGGAGATATAAAAACTCAAAAATTTAAATATGTAGTAGATAAAAAAACTCCAGATGAGTTAAAGAGAGAATTAGAAATTAATGGAGGAGATCCAGTTTTAGCTGGAGCTAATGGAGCTGCCAGAGGAATGATAAATTCAGCAATTGGAAAACATTCTTTAATAGGAACGATAGTTGGTATTGCTGGGGGAGCAGCATTATGTTTTCTTCCTGGAGGACAAATAGCTGCAGTTCCTATTATAACTAGTGCTCTTACTGGAGGTACTGCTGGATATCTTTTAGGAAAGGCTTATGATGATCCAAAAGTTCAGGGAGCTTTAGATTTTAGTAAGGCTGTTATAAAGTCTAAGGATACAGCAGAATGGGTAATTCGAATGGTTCCGGCAACTGATAAACGTCCTGGGTTATATTTTAATGAAGAAGATGGAACACTTAGTGACAAACCTTTAACTGGAAGACGTAGACGCACAGCATCTAATCAAATTGTAGAAAAATATACAGTAACTGAAAATGCTTTAAATAAAATTAAAGAAAAATTAGGACTAAGACAATTTGATAAGAATGGTAATTTAACAAAAAATCTTCCATTCGACGAAACTAATACATTATCTTTAGATTCAACAAAAAGTTTTTTAGAAAACTCTCACTTAATTAGATCTGGAAAATTACCAAAAAATAATGATTATGATTTATCAAAATTAAGTAGTATAAGAGAAATAGATGAATTGCATCAACAAAATAGTATAAAATTTAATAATGAACTTCGTGAATCTAGGATGTATAAAGGGTTTAATAATGTATCTGAAGGAATTGGTTCTGCAGTTAATTGGTTAACTCATAAATTTAATGCAGATAAACTTACTGGATATAAACATATTTCTGAAAAAGAAAGTAAAGAGAATACAAAAAAAGTAGTAGATTTCTTTACAGCAAAGGGATATACCCCTGAACAAGCATCTGGCATAGCTGGTGTATTGCATTATGAAAGTGGAGGAATGAATCCAGCTTCTGAAAATCTTGCAGAGAAAGCAAAAGGATGGAAAACTAAGGGAGGTTTTGGCAATTTTGGTAGAGGTCTTGCTCAATGGTCAAATGAACGAATTGACAATTTTGCTAATTGGCATAAATCCAAGTATGGAGAGTCTTTGCCTCCTAATGAAGTTAGTATAGATAAACAGCTAGAATTTATTTGGAGAGAAATGCAGAGTCGTCCTGGATTATTAAAAGCATTAAAAGATTCAACTACCACTAATGAAGCTGTTGATGCTTGGGTTAAGGGATATGAAAATGGAGGATCAGATCTAGCAAGTGTTTATTCTATTAACAGCACGTATGCTAAACATGGAAATTCTTGGGAAAAAATGATGGAAACTAGAGTTCCAAGAGCAGAAGGTATTCTTCAAGAGTTTTTTAAAAATAGGGATAGTAATGATTCTAATATGGATAGTAATAGCGAATCTATATCTCCTGACTCTTCGGGAATATATACAGCTCAAAATATTAATACTCCTACTAATTATGTAGAACGATTACCATCTAGTGGATCATCAGATTATACTGCATATAATTGGAATTCACCTAATAGCAGTTTATTTGGAAGTAATGAATTAGAGATGGCTACTAAAAATATAACTACTTCAGTTAGTCCATCTTCAATATCTCCTACAAGTTCTTTATATAATTATGATGTTGAAAATTCTTCAACCCCATCTATAGCTACGGCTAAAGAATTAGTAGCAAATAATGATATGACTGAAATAGCTAAAGGAATTTCAGGAAAAATAAGTACATTAAATGAAAATATAAAAGTACTTCAAACAGGACAATTAGCACAAGCTGAATCTATAAATAATTTAAGTGCTGCTATTGGAAATATACAGATTAATGTGAATGCGGGCGGTCAACAGAAATCTCCCGTACAATCTGCAACTGGAGTTCCTTATCAAGCAAAATGGGGATAAGTTAGTTTTTATTAATATATGGCAGATTTAAATGAAACTGTAGTTAGTGGTGCTTTTATTAAATCACCATTTTATTATGATAGAGAATTAGTTAATAGATTTACATCTGTTACACTTCATGTTAACATGGTTAAGGGTTCCGATGGAGAATGGACTGTTCCTAATGAACCTCTTTACTCTGATAATTATACTGTAAGACCTATAGCAAGAGCTGTGTTGAATGAAGATTATCAAGTAGCTGTTTCTAATACTTGGTCGCAGTTCGGGGATGATGCTATAGGATCTGCATTTAACTCATTAAAACCATTTGCCCCCTATGCGGGGCATTTGGCAAAAATGACCCAGGAAATGTTAGGAAAAATGGATGAGATGAAAATATCTAATAATGAGTCTATAAATTCATCTTTTTCTAATGTAATGAAGAAAGTAGTGAGTAATATTGGAGATGTATCTGAGAAAGGGTCAAAGTTATTAAATAGATCTTTAGTAGTACAAGGAACTAGATTTTCATATTATTCAGGAACAGGAGTTGGATTTGGTAATTTATCAATGAAATTTACTGTATTTTCAGGATATATTCAAAATTATGAAACAGGAAGTTATGAATGGAAAACAGTAGATGATCAATTATCAGAACTTTATCCATATGTGATGGGCCAATATGATCAAGGAATATTGGATGGCGAAGGAAATATAAAAGGAGTTGGGATAAATACTTCAGTCACTGGTGAAAATGCTAAAGTTATAAATGAATTCTTAGCGTGGCAGTTACCTCCAGGTGGATATGAGCCTGATACCAGAAATGTTGATAATATACAAGTAGGAACTTTAAAATTAAAGTTTGGTGCATATTATTCATTAAATTCTTTATTATGTACTAATGCACAATTTAATTCATCTAAACAAATGGTGAAGTATTGGGATGGATCTATTAATAAATTAAGTCCGTTATATTGTGATGTTATTTTAACATTTCAGCCCGCTACTAAGTATTCTGATGATGCAATGAAAAGATTTATTAGTGGTGAAGCAGAGATAGATACAATTACTACTATGAAAAATTCTTTACGTAGTAAATTAGAAAATCAAAAAAATAATAATACAAAATTTCTTAATGGTAAATAATTATGTCTTTAAGTAGTTTGGCAAAAGGTATAGACCCCAATCAAAAAATTGGGGAAGACCTTTTAAAAAAATCTCAGTATGATCAAAATTATACTGGTGGTGTAAGGTTTGGATCTTCAGTTTTTCCATTCTACTATGATCAACAATTAAATAATCAAATAACATCTGTTACATTACATGCTAATACAGTCACATCTGATGGTGGAATAACTTGGTCAAAAGCTTCTGGGGAATTAGATGAGGATGAATACTCTATGAAACCTATAGCAAGAGCAATACTAAGCGAAGATTATCAAGTAGCTGTTTCTAATAGTTTTTCTGAATTTGGTAGTGATCTTCTTGGAAATATGTTTAATCAATTTAAACCATATGCTCCTTATGCAGCACATTTAGCAAAAATGATTGGAGATATGAATGATTCAGAAGAAGAAATGAAAAGAGGGAGTGAGATAGAAAGAGAATCTATTAACTCTACTGTAGGAAAAGCATTAGATAAATTTACTAATATTACTTATACTGCTGTTAAAGAAATGCCAAATCTTTTAAATAGAACTTTAATAGCGCAAGGAGCTAGATTTTCATATTATTCAGGAACAGGAGTTGGATTTGGTAATTTATCAATGAAATTTACTGTATTTTCTGATTGGATAAATGGAGAGTGGGTTAATGTTCATAAACAATTAGATCCATTGTATCCTTATTGTTTTGGAAAATATGTAAAAGCTCTTGATGAAAAAGGAAATGTAACGGGGACTGAAAATGTTGGTGGTGGATTTATATCTAGAGAAAAGGATATAATAAATAGGTATTTTGGATGGCAATTACCTCCAGGAGGAAATAAAGCTGAATTAAATAATATAGATAAATCTCAATATGGTACTTTAAAGTTAAAGTTTGGCACATTTTATTCACTTCCGAATTTAGTAGTTGAAAATGCACAATTTAATTTTTCAAAACAAATGGTTAAAGTATGGGTGGATGATCAAAATGATATATGTCCATTATATTGTGATGTTACTATAACTCTAAAACCAGCATCTAAGTTTACGGATACTTCTTTGAGAAAGTTTATTAGTGGAGAATCAATGGAAAATGAAAGAAACGCTATAGAGACTGCTTTAGGAAGTGTATTAGAAAATAAGAAAAATGAAAATAATACTTTTTTAGGAGGAGAGTAAGATGTACAAGAAGAGCAATACTATAATTAGTAATAAGGAAAATTTAGCTAATTATATTGAGGGATATGATATATATAACTCAACTCTATTAGTGATATTGAATGATCCTAGTATATCTAGAGTGCAATATGAAATAACAGCTTATGAATATAGACCTGATTTATTAGCAAAAGATTTTTATGGATCTACTAGTTATATGGGGCTATTAATATTACAAGCTTCTAGAGGATTAGAAACTTATAAAAGAGGATCTATTCTAAATTTAATACCAAAAAATATATTAGATAATATTTTAAGTAATATATAATATGAAATATACAAACTCTTATAATGTCTCTATTAATTTTACTCCATGGTTTGATAGTGGGTATAGATTTGATCATATTCACATGTATGAAGAATTAGGAGGAAAACTTGCTGGAGGTGAGATAAGTATGGTTCACGATGGATCTGAAGAAGCTCTTAAGTTGATTACAGATCAATATACTGGACAAATAACATTAGAAAAAGAAGGAGGAAATATTTATACTATTGATATATTTATTATTAATAGAGAATATTTCAAGAATTTCCTAACATTAAAATTTGTATGTATAAAAGATAAAAAGTTTTATACAGAACTTTTACAAGCTGAATGGACTGATATAACTAGTGCTATTGAATCTCTTTATCCAGGAAAAAAAGATATTAGATGTAAATGCGACATAGATAATCAACTAGAAATATTACAAAATTCAGAAACTAATCAATCATTATGTACAAAATTATCTTATGGATTTAAGAAAAAATCAGTATTTGCATATGGTTGGGAAGGATATATGATTAAAGAAATAATAGGAATTGATTCTGGAGGACATCAAGAACCATATTATCAAATTACTGGATCTGCAGAATTTCATCAAGTCGATTCTTATAATTTAAATTATTATAAAGAGATATATTATACACCAACAAATCCTTGGGAGCCTATAAAAGGTGGGGAAAATAATGGTGATCAGTCTAATAATTCAGAAGAAGATTATACAGACTTTCAACCAAAGAATTCTAGAACTCTACAAATGTATGAAGAATATACTATAGTAGGAAAAGATTTCGAACAATTGATGCATAATTTTTGGGATAATCAAAAATATATGAATACAACCTTATTTACCTCATTTAGAATAAAAGATTTTAATATACCAGTATATAAAATCGGGGATATATTAAAATATAAAAGAGAAGAACAAAAAACCCAATTACCATTTACATTATTTTTAGTAAAATCTAATGAATTATTTATGGCAATTGAAGATTCCGAGGCTGTTGGTCCTGATGGTGAAAATTTTAGTTGGACTTCTTTGTTAGAGGGAGTTGAAGAAAAAGAAGAGATTTTGCCAATTACTGATCCTACAAATTCTTAATTTTTTAAAATTGATATAAAAATATGAGACAAACTGAACTATATTATACTGGTACTATAGTAGAGATATTAGATAAAGTACTATATGAAATAAAAGTAGATATTCCTGGTATAAAGACTGGGGTTAAGGCTTATCCCATGAGAGGAGAAGTAGATGAACCTAGAGTAGGAGATTTTGTTTTACTAAAATGTTTAGATCCTGTATTTCAAAGTTATTATCTATATCAAAAGATTAAAGAAAATGATTTTATTGGATTTAGAAGTAATGGAAAAATGGTAGATATAACTCCAGATTATGTTCAGGTTGCTATATTTGATCCATCTAATGAAACATGGAATGATTTTTCTGAAAATTCTAGCAGTGATGATCAAGGAAGAGAATCTGGAGGATATAGGCCTACAGTTACTGATTGGATAAAATTAGATAAAGATGGAAATTTAGATGTTCATTTAAGAGCGAATTCTAATATAGTAATTGTAGGGGATTCAAAAATATCAATATCTGGTAGCAATACTGAAATAGTAATGGATGATCAAGATAAAACTTATAATAGTAATTTATCAATTACTGTTCAAGGAGATACCGATATTAAAGTATTAGGAAAAACAACATTACAGTCTCCAAATATTGAAATTAAAGGTCCTGGAAAATTAACGTGTAAAGGTGTAGTTACTCCTTCAGAAACAGGTGGACCATTTATAGCTGTTCCAGTAGCTCCAATGCCTGGAACACCAATGATATCTGGAGATACTATTATATTAACTTAAGTAAAATTATGGATAATTTATTAGAGAGTATTACAAATAAAGCTGCTGAATCTATTCTTCAAGTTAGAATGTCTAAATGTATACCCGCTACTCCAAATCCCGATGATATAACTAATGGGATGGATAATATGTTTAGTGAAAATTCTCCAAAACGTCCTGAAGGAATAAGTGATGAAAAGTGGGAAGAGTATCAGCAAAAGATGAAAGAAAAAAGAGATAAAGCTAAGGAAGAGGCAAAAGAGTTAGTTAATAATGCTGAAAAAGAAGCGGAAGCGGCAATAAAAGATGCAGCTTCTAGAGGAAAGCAAGCAATGGAGGAGATAATGGGGGATTTATCCGATTTAGGTATTTATTCCGGGATGTTGATAGTAGCTACAGCTGATTTCTTAGTACGAATTGCATTAGTTCCTGTAGCTATTATTTCTGCAACCCCATTAGGACCTGGTGTAGCTTCTCAGATGATTCCTACATTATTAAAGCAACTAAAAGCTGAAGGGGATAATCTTAGTAAAATATATGATGAGTGTAGTAATAAGATGTCTAAGTTAGGTTTAGAGGATATAGTAGAATCTTCTTCAAAAACTAGAGCGTCTGTTCCTATAGATATCTCTCCAATAAATTCAGTACTAAGTATAGTTAAAGGAGCACAAAGTACAGCTAAACCATTAATATTAGCTGTAGGTGCTAGTGTTGGCGGTGACACAGGAACTACGCCAGATGTAGAGCCTCCAGTAACTATTGATTATTCAGCTAAGGATTGTACTAATTTTTCATATATAGTTCCTCCTTCAATCCCTGAAGAAGAGGGAGATATTTCTCCAGAAAATTGTTCAAGGTTTGAAGCAATGAGTGATCAAGATAGTACTGTAAGTTGTAATAATTGTAAACATTTTAATAAACGAATATGAATTATTTACTTTCAACTGGTCAAAGTACTGATAGAGTAGAATATTATATTATAGATTTATTCAAATTATACTTGAATATATGGCCTAGTGATATACCTGGAGCAGATCAGATAGGATTTGATTTTATATTTAATAATGTAAAAAAGAAAGATATATTAAATGAGATTAAATCTAGAATTAATATACTAATTACAAAAATTAAGAATAAATTTTCTCAGACTTTGAATATATCTATAGTTTCGTTAGAATTATTAGATGAAACTAAGGTTAAATTAGTTATTAGTGTAAATCAAATTCAGTCTGATGAAATATTAGTTGATATAAATGAAAATAATTAAGTATGAGATCGTTACAAGATTATATTAATATATATAGAGGAATAGCCAATAAATTAAATATACAGGGGGATTCTGTAGAAGTGTTATCTCAAATGTTGGCTAATGCATCTTATATTAGTGAGGTAGAAAATATAGCATATGCTCAAGAATCATCTTTAGAAAAAGCTACGTTAATTAATTCTAAAATACAGCATTGTGTTGATGACATGTATTCAGTATTTAGAGGAAGTTGCCCAAGAGTAATAATGAATATAAAACCTACAAAGTATTTAAGTTTTAACATATATGATGAGATAGTTAATTCTAATACATTTAAAGTATATTATTTAGGCTACTTCGATAAGTCTAAAGATGAACAAGATGCGGAAACTTTAGGTGATGATACTTCTGTTGCTGGGGATAGAGGATTTATTTATTCTCCTATAACATTAGCTCCATCAGTAACTGATGATACAACATATACTATTATTGGTCTGATAGCAAAAGAAACTGTATCTAGAAGTTGGACATTAAATCAAAGTAATACTTATTACGTTAATTGCTTGGAGAATGATTTATCTGATGATTTTTGGGTTAAAGTAAATGGAGATTTTTATAATACCACTAGAACATTTGCAGATCATATACTTAACGGAAGTATATTTGACTTAACATTACCTTCATTTGGGTCTAGATTATATGTTGTAGATATTTTCAAAGATTTAATTACAGTATCTAGAGAATTAATGGATAATACAACCCCAGCTAATACAGTAATAGAAGCTTTATATTATAAATATTCCTTATTATCAGACTACAATACGTCCGAATTAAAGAAAATAAATATACGTGGTTCAGAAATGAAACAATTTTCTGATGGTTTTATAAATGGGAGAAATTATGAAATATTAGGTAATGGATTAGCTTGTATGTCCGAGGTTCCTAGAGACAATATAGTTACTATACATTATAAAGCTAATAGAGATAGATATGTAAATTCTATATTAAGAAGTAATTCAGATATTGGTGTAGTTCTTCAGGAAACATTTCCAAACAAAATTGTATCAGGAGGAACTACTTATGAGTTTACTAATCAAGGACAAAATAATTCTATTATTATATATTATGTTCCGTATTCTAATACAACGATATTAACAGAATCAGAAAAACAAGAATTCATAAGTTCAAAAAAAGCATATTATATAACTGATACTATAAATATAGAAAGAGGTTCTCAATATACTGCAATATTTAATATAGACGTAGAGATTTATCAAAACTCTAGTATTGAATCGGAAGTAGCCGATATACTTTCAGAGTATAAGAATAAATTTGGAATAATATTTAGTGATTTATTAGAAGAAATCAAATCTTTAATTTCAAAGATATCAAATGTTAAAAAAATAATAGATATAGAAATAATATATACTAGAGAAGATGGATCTTCTGCGAGTGAAGAAGAAGTTAGAAAAAATAATGTTTATTTTAACGTAGATTATATAATTAATTCTATTATAGAATCTGGAGGACAGTAATATGAAGATTTATATACCAGAACATTTAAGAAAAATAGATGTAATTAATCAATTATATCTAATGATAAATGAATATAGTATTACTTATGGTTCTAATAATCAATATGGCCAAACTTCTTTAAGTGATTATCAAAAGACATTAAGTAGTGATCCAGTTAAGAATTTTATTAAATTATGTATAAGTGAAACTAATATTAGAGAAGATGAAGATTATGAAGAAGTAATAAATTATTTAAGTAAACTTTTTTATAGTGTCAAAGGAACTATTAAAGTTTTTGAATATATGTCTAAATTTCTAGAATTAGATCTTGATGGAGATATTATTTTTGATTCAAAAGAAGTTACTATAAATTTTAAATCTTTAAATGTTTCGAATGAAAGTTTATTTTATAATTCTTTAAAGTTATTCTTAGACTCTTTAATATGTTACACTAAACTAAATACTAATATAAGCTCTATTGGATTAACTATAGACGGGGAGTTTATTAATTATGTTGGGGGAAATATTAGAAGTTATAAAAATATAATAGCTAAATCATATGAGGTTGATTATTAATAACAATAATTTTACAGATATTGGGACCGCAGTGTTTTATTCTACGGACTCCATATCTAAAAAAACTTACAGTAAAGTATTATTTAGATCTAGTTCCTCTTCTCTATATAATATGAGTTTTAGTGAATATGATTTTTCATATAATATAGATAAAGATAAATTTAATGATAAATTTCTAATAAATAATATAGGAAATAAGACTGTTAATTTATTTAATAGTTCTCCAAGTACATTAGAAAAATTAGAGAAAATAATATTTCCTACATTAGGTAATGAAGATTGGGAGGTAAATAATAAATATTTTGGAACAACTTTAATTAATAATCAAGTATTTGCTTTACTTTTTGCAGAAGCAGGAATTTCCAAAATAGAATTATATAAAGACTTTATAAAAAAGAATACAAATTATATTTATGATAGAGAAAACATATCAGAGTATAATTTCATAGATATAGAAACTATAAAGGAATTAAATGTATCTACTACATCTATTCCATATTTTACTATATTATTAGGAGAAACTGATGAAGATGTAGAAAATAATTTAGTTCTTAAGAAAGAATTAGAAGATGAAGTTAGTTGTGAAAAAGCTGTATGGATGTTAATTTCAAGTAATGATAAAGTAAAAGAAGTTAATTTATCATATAAATCTTGGATTGATAGTATAAATCCTAATAGAAATATGAATAAGTATCTAGTTAGAAATGATGAATATTGGTCTACAAAAAATCATGTTGAAATAGTAAATAAGTTAGATAATATTGATATTTTCGTTGACTCCACTTCTAATACTTTATTGGGAAATACTAAAATTAATAATGAGAAATTATTAATTCTAAATAAGAAAAAGTCTAGAGTAGATCTGTTTAAAAGCAAAAAATCAGATTACCCTGATTATTACAAATACACTACTTATAAGAAGGGAGATAAAGTATATTATTCAGGAGAATTGTATGAATCATTATCTAATAATAATTTTAATGAACTTCCTATAATATCTACTAAATGGATATTAGCAAATGTTTTATCTACTATAAAATCAATCAGAATTATTGTATCTGTATATCCTCAGGTTGGTGGTATAAGTGATCCTATAGGAGTTATCTCAATCCCATCAATTGATAGTGATACTTCTTTTCATATAAAACCTTATCCTGGATATGTATTAAATGAAAAAATGCCATGTTTAATCAGTACAAATCCGCTAGTTCCATTACCTTCTGGAGGAGTATATGACTATAATGTTCCAGATAATATTATAATTGTATCTAATTGGGAAAAAGTATTAGAAACTAATCAATTATTTTTTAATTTTAAATTTATTGGAACAAAAATAAATTTATTTGCAGAGATAGATAATTCTGTAGTAGAATATAAAAATTGGATTAGTGTATTTAATGAAAATAATTTTTATATTGAGAGATTAGTAATTGGTGAAGGAGAGGATCAAACTATTTACGATAATCCAACTATAGATGGAAATAATTCTTTAGTAATAAAAACAGGAAAACGAACAGAGATTATTATTCCTGAATTAATATTATACTCAATATCAGAAGTTTTAATGGAATATGATAATCCTGGGGATAATCAACCATCTGTAATATACCCATTTAGTAAAAATACTGAAAATACAATAGTATTAGAAGAAGCTATGTTTACTACAGCTAACATGATATTGAAATTAGAAAAGAAAAGAGTAGTAGCTAGTATAATTCAATATGATGGTTTTGAAGTATCTAATAATTCATTAAAAGTAGATTCTTCTGGAACGGTAGAATTTAAATTCATTGAAAATGAAATAGGATCTACAGGAAAACCATTAAAGTATTTTAAAGAAGTTGTTCTAGAAGATGATAAAGGAAATAGTTTATCTATAAATAGTATATCTGCTAATGGAGGAATTCATGATTTTGGATTGTCTACAGTATCTTTATCTGTTAATAATTCAATAGGTCCTTCTGAAGGGGTATATACTTTAAGAATAGTGAATATATTTTATAATACAACAATAAAAATCATAAGAAAATAATGATATTAAATAATACACATATTCAGGGATTATTTATTTACTCTGATGATATAGAATTTGAGAAAGGAGATTTTGTAGTTTCTGGCAATACAATTTATACTTGTATTGCTGGAAATCCAACTAATTCTTTTAATAATACTGTATCAGGAAAAGAGCCTTCTACAGATCCTGAGAATTTTTCTCCATATTTAGGAGATAAAATAGATAATATAAATGATTATTTTGAATTAATATCTAGTACAGAGTCATCCAAAAAAGATGGAGTACTATCAGCACATTTAATATCACAAATATTAAATAGTTATCTTTTAGGAATGAATGAAAAAGGTATTATATCTGAATATCTTTATAATGGAGATGAGGATAGTGATATATTATCAATTTCTTCAGGGTTAAGCAATTTTTTAGATAGTAGTAATAAAGAAAATATTTTAGATAACTTAATAACTTCAGACATTAATAATGCTGTTATTAAAATTTCCAGAAATCTTCCAGAAATAAAAAATCTTTTACCAACATCAGATAATGAAGAAATATTATTTAGCAAAAATCAATTATCTTATGTTATTTTAAGACAATATACTTATAGTACTTCAGATAATACTTATTCTAGATTACAGGAAATAATAGATCCTGCTTATGCTATTACAATGTATCGTTCTGGAGATGGAAGTTTATCTGAAGATGGAAAAATAGAAATAACAGATATAGGAGAGTTTAAAAGAAGTTACTTAGAGATAAACTTTATGGATAATGTCAGAAAATTACAGAAAGTATTTATTGACAAAATAAATGAATTAGAAGAAGTAAAGAAGTCTTTGGTAAATAGTTTTAGGTTTAAAGAAGTATCTTCTATTAATAGTTCTGAGGTATTTTTTCAATGTAATAATCCAGCAGGGGATAATTATGTTGGTATATCTGGATTTGATAAGGAATCTTTTGTTATTACTGTTATAACGCAAATTGGAAACGTTAATGTTACTACTACAATAGATATTTTGGATTCTTATTTAGATATAGGAGCAATTACTAGTTATTATTTAGGGGAATCTAGTTATTTAATTATAAAACCCGGAGAAACTGTTATTGATAAACCAAATACTGTATCAGTCTCTGTTAATAATGGAAAAATTGTTAATATATACTATAGAGAGAAATATAAAGGGTAATTATGAAAAAGATAGAATTAATTACAAATAACTCAGATAATATTTCTATTAAACAAACATCGGATACTAATCAAGGATATTTCTTAGTATCAACTGATGTGAAAGGAAATTTCCAAACCCCATTAGTTTGTAATGACTCTAATTTTAGAGTAATAAGGGCTTCTGAATTTAATAAAAGATTACAAGAGAGAGATTGGAATATTACTTATAGAAAATATATGAATTCAGAAAAAAATTTGTATATTTGTTTAGATGATAAATCTGATGGTGATGGTTTTACTAATATTATATCTGATAATACTAATAGTATAGTAGTTAGTAATTATCCAACAGAAGAAGATAAATCATCATTTAATGAATTTCTGAATTCATTAAAAACATCAGGAAATGATAAGTTAGTAGATATATATAATGAATATAATAATATGAATAGTAGTGAGATTTATTTGTATAGTGTGAAGAAAAATACAGTTGATATTTTAGAAAATTCAGTAACAATTGATGTAATTCCTTATAATTCTGATATATATACTAGTACTGTAGATTTAAATGGATTAGTAGGATATTGTATACCATTCTCTGAGAAGGATAAAGTAACTTCAAAAGTAGATGTAGGAATACAATATTCAAAAACTGAAGAAATTTATATAGAAGATGAAAATAGTGAAACCGGATATATAACAGAAGAAATGGAAAAATTATATACAAAAGAAACAACATTTAGTGGATTTAACCTACTTAATAATGAAATTACTAACAATACTCCTTATGTAGAGAATATTAATTCTGATGTAGTAATTGAGTATGTAGGGAATATAATTAGAGTTGTTCCAACATCACTAAATGTTAACGAGTGTATAATTAGTAATTGTACTATAACTTATGGAAAACTTTAATAAAGGATATAATACTTATATCTTAGGAACTTCTAATAATGCTTCTATTAGTTTAGAAGTATTATTGTACAATAAATCTGATTGGTATGGAGTTAATAAACTTCCAAAATTATCTTTATATAATCTATCACAGGTATACTCTCAAATTACTTCATCAGATAGTAAAAAATATTTAAGATTAAATAGAGATAGTGTAGATGATCCTTTTAGATATTACTTAAAAAATGGAAATATAACAGGATTTTCAGTCATAATTTATATAAGTGCTGTTGAAAATTCTCCTATAGGGTATACAGAGTTCTTAAATACTCAAGGAATTAATAACAATATTGATATTTATATATCATTTAGTTCAAATATCTCAAATGTAATTAATATTGAACTAATAAATTCCTTAGCTCAATTAAGAAATAATACTAATGTTGGTAAGAGTTTTATATCTAGTGAAAATCTGTATAATTATGTATCTAAGGAAATTGTTTTAGAAGAAGCTTCAAAAATAGATCCTTATCCTAGATATACTTCACATGTTTATAATTTTATTAATAATAAAGAAAATAATATATTATTATCTAATGGGGTAATATCTAATAATGGATTTTATAAGATTACACTTAATAATGGTGTAAATATAGATCCTTATTCAAATCTTTTTGAAAATCATCAACTTGGAGTATATGGAAAAGATATAGTGTTATATTCTTGGTCTGGAAATAAATTTTCTATATATTCTCTTTTAAAGAGAACAAAATTTGGAAATCCAGTAGTATATACTACTGATAATGTTGATTATAATATATTAGATACATTAGGGAGTAATCAAAAAATATTCTATTTCTCAGGAAGATTTATAGTAACGGTTACTACTGATTTCCCTAATACATTAAGTTTATATGATTTAGAAAAGAAAATTTGGATTAAACCAGAATATGATAACTTCTTTTTGGATATATTAGATCCTAGAAGTATAATATACTCTATACCTAATAATGTAACTTCTTTTAATATTACTAACTATCTTCCAGAAATTAATAATACATTTATTAATTTATCTGAATTCTCTAAATATTCAAATATAGTAATCCTAGAAAAGATTGGACAATGGTACGTATTTAAAAATAAAAAAAGTACAATACAAGACTATAATATTTATAGTTGCATAAACAAGTCATTGACAACAATTAGAGATATGGATTCCCCTATTGTAATAAATGATAGTATTATAATGACCAGAACAGTTACTGATAATTTAGATTATTATACTATTTATTTAGGTGATGGAATAGAATATTTTTCTGAAAATGCTAGATCAATAGAGTCTGGGATAGATCTTGAATACGATGAAGAATTAGGAATTATGTTCTGCAATGATAGTAATTCAGATACTTATAGAAATTATTATAAGGAAGGAAAAATAAAAGTAGTTAGTAGAAATAAAGGGGTATTCGGGACAATATTAGAAGGATTTAGAAAAGGATATTTAAGGGACAATATAGAAAAGGAGGTTCCAAACATAATTGGAGCATTTTTTGGAATTATGTATTATATAAATGAAGATAGTTATTTGAATTATTTATGATATGAATGTAATATTTAGTAAAGAATTTAAAGAATATCTAAAAAGAATAGATAATACTTTGTATATAACAAAGTACGTAATTGGGACTAAGTATGATGATTTAATGAATGCTCCATCTCCCGAGAATATTAGAAGTCTATTTTCAGGAGACTATCTAGCAAATGATTTGAGAAAAACTGATAAAATTACATTAAATTCTATAATAGAAAATAATACTTTAAAATTACACTTAAAAATATTAGATAAAGAGCTATTAACTGAGCCTTCGTCTTCTTATGATTTTATATACATATATGGAATTTATCCAGATGGTAATGAAAGTATTATAATGTTATTATTAAATATTATAGATAATAGTTTTCAACCATTAGATATTAATATTACAGATAATATAGTAGAGATAAATTTGCCAAATGATACAGAGGCTACCATAAGAACTTTTAAAGAAGAAGATACTGAATTCCTTGAGGGTATTGGAATTCTAAAGGGAGTTAATATATATAATACTTCTGATGAAAACTTAGGTTTAGCATCTGTAGCTAGAGATTCCTATTATAAATTTATAAGAGAGAAAAATACAGACAGTGATAGTATATCATTTTCTTATAATAATCCTTACGGAGAAAGAATATTTAGTAAAGTATTTATAGATATATGTGAATATATAAATATATATACTATTTTTTCTAAAGATTCAGAACAAAAATTATCAAAAGATGGTGGAATTTTAAAATTATTAGGTGTAGCAAATTTTAATAGATATAAATTTATAAATAATTATAACTCTACTACTTATATAAAGAACATGAATATTGATATCATATCTTTACCTAATACTTCGATAATTGTTGAAGATAATACTGGAATTAATCTAGATATAGATAATAAATATAATAGAATAATTTATGAAAAAAATACCGAGGGTAAGGAACTAAGTGTTATAATCAAGTTTAAATATTCTGGATTAGATATGAGCGGAAATATCACATCAATATTTAGTAATACTATTAAACTAATACAATCTAACATTTAATATGAATCTAAATTTTAAAGAAATAGTTGAAGCAATTAGTAATATTGATAATACTCTAGGATTTAGAAAATTTGTAAAGTATTTATTTCTATTTGCAGTTTGTCTTGCAGTATTAAACTATAAAACTGTAATAAAAGATACTATTGAGATAATTAATGAAATATCAGAAAATATTCATTCAGAAAGAATGGAAAAGAGAGATCAATTACTAGCAGAGCTTAAGCCTCTTCTTACTGAAATGAGGAGTTCTATGAGAGCTGATAGAATATTGTACTTAGAGTATCATAATTCGAAAGAAAATTTATTAGGTATTCCATTTAAATATGTAGAATTAGTCCAGCAGTCTAATGGATTTGCAATACCTCCCATAGATGCTTCTAAGTTTCAAGACATAAATATAGGAATGATAACAAATATTTATGAAGATATTAAATTAGGAAATATAGTACACTGTAAAGGTCCTAATGATTCTATATTTAAAGAAAGATATTCTGGAATATATGAATTAATTAACTCTAGAGATAATTCTAAAGAGCATATATTCATAAGTATTCCAGGAATAAATCAACCAGTAGGATTAATAATATTAGAATGGATGGTTGATGGAAATAATATAGATATGGAAGAAGTAACGAAAACTGCTACACATAATTATATCCCAAGAATTAACGCATTAATTCTCTCTAAATCGCCTGAAAAAAGAAAATGGATATAATTATATAATTTAAACTTAAACTAATAATTAAAAACTATGAATGAAGATGTAAAAATTTATGAAGATTCTACTTGGGGAAAGATTGGAAAAGATATAGTACCTAGTAGATTTTACCAAGTTTATAAAATAGAAGGAACTTGGTTAGGAGATGATGAAAGTACTTGGTATGGTTTTGACGAAGCTGATCATAGTAAAGCAACTATATCTCCTGAATATCCAATGTATGAATCAAATAAAATTGGATTAACTAAAGATATGGAATCTGTAGAAGTTACTATTGTTCCTAATGAAAATTTAGTTTCTAAATTTCCTAATGCTCAGGTAAGAATAGATTATAAATATTATGATCTTGGTATATTAAATAATCCAATAAAACTTCATATGGATAAGGATCATAAAATTTCTATAATTTGGTCCTCAGATATAGTAGAGTCATTTAGAATCATTAAAATTAAGTAATTAAAATTCTCTTCTAAAAGCTTTAAAACCTAAATTATGTATGAGAACAGACTTAGAAAAATGATACTAAGTTTGTTCTCATTTTTTAATTTAAATTTTATATTTTATTATGAGTAGCAGTAAGAATTATAAAATAAGAATATCTAGAAGTGCTTATGTTGAAAGGGATAGAAGTATCGCTATATTAAGATTAAATGAGTGTAAGCATTTAGTAGGACAACCAGTAATGGTAAGATATTATTCTAATCCTCCAGAAAATACTGAAATAGATACAGTATTTGCTATAGGAATTAAAGATGGTGTAGGAGAAAATTGCTATAAGGTAATATCTTTAGGTGGATTAGACCTAGTTCGTGAAGTATCAGATTTGTTACCAGACGTATCTAATTTAACTCATGGGGAATTATATTTATGGCAAGATAAAGAAACTAGTGTTTGGAATTATGTTTATGCAATAGACGGAGTAAGACAAATAGAACCTATTACTGGTGGACCCTTTATATTCTCTAGTATTGAAGATAAATATAGATGGTTTTATAGAGATGGAGAATTAAAAAGGGAGGATGATTTTGTAACTTCTGGAGAATTTTCATCTTCTTTTGAAAATTTTAGTAATAAGATAGAACAACTTGAGGAAGCTATTGAATTATTAAAAACTTTAGTTCATAAAAATTATATAGTATCGTTTCCGATTAGAATTAATTTTTATGATGAAAAAAGTTCCGCTGGAAGAAAGTATTTATATGAATATGGAAAGAAGTGGGGAGTTAATTTCTTAGTTAAAGTATTAATCAGTGAAGTAGATTTATTATCTGGTCAAGTGAGTGATATAGATATAACTAATGATTGTGAGATCACTCTTAATGGAGAATCTATTAATGTTACTAATAATAGGTATTCTATTGCTGGAATTACCCAACCAACTACTTACATGTTAAATGTAAAATATACAGATCCAGATACAGGAGTAATAAGATTAGGAACTGCATATTATACTCTAGATTTTGGAAAAAAATTTTACTATGGTGTTATCCCTGAATCTAATTGGGATAAGAATGTTAAGAATTTAGATTATATTATAGCAAATGAAAAGTCTATTATACCATTTAATAAAGATTTAAATTTAGAGAGAGTAGCATTAGCTTATCCTAAGGAGTACGGTGATTTAAAAAGTATTTATGGAAGAAATGGTATCAATTGCTTATCAGATTATAGTATAGAAGTAATTTCTGTAGATAGTATAGAATATTACCTATATACTAAAGATTTAGCTATAAAAGGAAGTAATGTAATGCAGAACTTTTCATTCAGTTTATTAAATCTTGGAAATGGCGGAGGTGATGGTAGTATAGATGTTACTACTCCTATTACTATGGCTGATTTAGATAATTTGAAACAAGAAATTCTCGGAGGATGTAGTATTGAGTATAATACATTAGGAAAGATCGAACAAAAGATCAAAAATATATCTTTAAGAGAAGGATTAAAAGCTGGAAAAGGTATATCTATTACACAAGGAGAGGATGGAAGTACAGTGGTAGGTGTAAGTACTGACGAATCTAGTATTTCTACTAATCCTGAAGAAGAATTAACAATTAAAGATGTAGATGGAGGAACTTATTAATGGCAATTCAAGTAGATTCTAATTTCTTATTAAAAGCCAAAGACTTCTTAGATAAAAGACAAAGTATTGCAGTAACTCTACGTGATTTAGCTGGATGGGATTATACTAATTTTCCTATACCTGTTGGATTTGAGGTATATGTTGAAGGTCAATGGTATACGTATATGGGGAAAGATGGTATTTCTAATGATAGTCTTACTGGATATTTTAGAAAAAGAGGAGGAATAAATGTAGTTCAGGAAACTGGAAATTCTATCAATGACGTAATGTCACAGGATGCAGTTACTAAAGAATTAAGTAATTTATCTGAAATAATAAATTTTATTATATCTAATGAAGATGGAAAAATACTAAAAGTAGAAATATTATCTTATGATGATAAAAAAGTTCCAGGAAAATATAGTATATCGTCCTCAATAATACCCGGATTTGCTTGGAAGGTTTATTATAATGATGTTGAAATAGATCCATCTGAGTTAAGTGATGTCGGCGTTTATCTAAAAACTGTAGAAGATGGCGAAGAAATTTTAAAGAGTGTAGACAAAGTTTCAGGAAATCAAATTTTTGTATACACTAATAGTAATAATCAACCTATATATATTAGAGAAAATACAACATTTGTTTTAAAAATCTCATATGGAGTAGGTTCATCTAAGGTAAGTACTCAATTAGAATTAGATTATAAGTTTTTGGGAACAAAATATTGGGGAAAAATTCCTGGAGATTTAGTTTCTAATAAAAGTGGAGAAGAGTTGTATAATTATCTAAAAGGAGATTATAATATATCTAGTGATAGATCAGAATATAGAGAAACTGGAGTAATTACATTCGACTGTTCTTTAGATGAATATAAAAAAACTGGGTTATGTCCTGGAATAGTAATACCTAGTGATCTAGTTAATAGTAATGAATTTATTCCATTTAGAATATTAGTTGGAGGAATAGAGACTAGTGACTATACTGTAAAAGATTATGATTCTCAAGAAGATGGTAGAGTTAATATAATAGTTTTAAATACTCCACAAAGAGGAATTTTAAATATAGAATTTACATAAAATATGGGAGAAAATATTAAAGGAGTAAATATACCGTCCAGAATAGTTCCATATTCACCTAATGATACATACCCTACTCACGAAGCTATATATGGAAAAGGAGGATGGAAATGTGTAGATAATATAGCGGGAATTGCAACTATTCCCGTAGAAAGACTAGAAGTAGGGTGTATAGTTAGAGTTAATAATCCTACGATCGAATACTCATATACTGGAGAAAGAGCTAGTGATGAAGAATTAAGTAAAATAAATCTAGAAGAAGATCCTTCAGATGAGAATATTGCAAAATTTGGATTTATTAAGTGGACTCCTGGATACCAACCAAAATCTCTTAGTGAACTTAATAATGATGTTCCTTTTGTAGCTGAGGTAGTAGATAAATCTGAAGATGGGGATATTATATACTTAGACCCAGACGATGAAACAGATAGTACTAAAATTCAAAGTTATTTATTAGAAAGAAATAAAGGAATTTATCAAGAATTAGCTATATCTTATTTATATAAAAATAGCTATAGATCTAGTATATCAGATGATTATGGAAAACCAGTATACGGTCTTGTAACTGTTGGGGAAGATGGAAAAATTAGTAAAGATGTAGTTGAAGATGGTGGTAAGTATGTAGAAACATTAGTAGGATTCTTTCCAGATGATTGGATAACTGACGATGATGATTCTGCTTACTCTTGGCCAAAACCACCTAACATGCAGTTATATGAAAAATACTATGTTACTACTAATTATTTGAAGAATAAGAGTAGTGAAGAGAGTGAAGATGTACGAAAATTTAGGAATAAAATATGTACTGTAACTAATGATGGTGGCACAACTTTAACTTGGGTAGGAACAGATCCAGAAGTAGGAGATTTTATCTATATTAATGAAGGGACTCAATCTCTTTACGTATTTGGTGAGAAATATATTAATGATCCAAAATGTGTTGGTAGAGAATTAATAAGAGATATTAATGTATTAAAAAATGCAAGTGTTGCTGAAAATAAATGGGATGAATTTAGTGTATCAGCAAGTTTAATTTATGAACTCTTAAAAGATAGTATTTCAGGATCTGATGAAACTAATAAAGTTTTATTAAGTCAATTAACAGAAGTAAATTTAACTTGTAATCCATCTTTTGTAGAGAGGAAAGCTCAAGGAAATATAGAAGTTAATTGGAGTATAAATTATAATAATAATAAATTAGTTCCATTAACTTTAAAACTAATAAGTACTACTCAAGGAGATCCTATAACTACTGATAAAAGTGCAACAAGTGCTACAATTAATGTTCCTTCTAGTTTTAATAGTGATACTATTACACTTACGTTAAGTGTAACTATGAATTACGGAGCTTCTAAAGTAGTTAATTCTCAGATAAAAGCTTATTATCCATGTTATTTTGGATGCTCAACTAATCCTACAGGAAGTTATGATAATGCTAAGACACTTACTAAAAAAGTATTAGAGACTCCAAAAGGTAATTATAGTATGGAAGTTTCTGATGGAAATTATATTTGGTTGTATGTTCCAGAAGGAATGACAATAAATGAAGTTACTTCTAACGGAATTAAAGTACCATTTCTATCAGGGGCAGAAATAAGTGGAGAAAATGGAAAATATTTAGGATATAGAAGTGTAGAAAAGTTTAAAGAAGGAACATTTAACTATACTATTAACTAAGTTATAATATGGCAGAGAATAATAATATAAACGTATATGGAACTTTAGTTAATCAAACTGAAAGCCAGACTATAGCAAAAGCTAAGCAAATATCAATGGAAGGATATTCTAAAGGTTCTGATGGATCAGCTATTACTCCCAGCGATACAGTTACTACTGCTATAGCTAAATTAGAAAAACAAGTAGAAAATACAGGTTCTTCTGGTTCTTCTGATATTCAAGATCTTAGGGAAGAATTTGAAGCACACAAACAAACAGTTAATACTGATCATAAAATAAAAAAGAATAATATTGATGATTTAAAAGATGATTCAGATGTTAAATTTAAATCTGTAACTGCTACTGGAAATATTAATGCTGCTGGGTTTTTTCAAAGCTCAGATAAAAAATTAAAAATTAATGTAGATAAAATAGATTTAACTAAAGGAGATATAGATTTAATCCAGTTTAATTGGAAAGAATCTGGAAAATTAGGATATGGAGTAATAGCTGATGATGTTGAAAAAAATTATCCAAATATAGTTAGCATAGGAGAAGATGGTTTTAAACGTGTTAATTATATTGAAGCTTTAGTTATAAAACTAGCACAGTTAGAAGAAAAAATAAAAGAATTGGAAGAAAAATTGAATAAATAAAAAGAGAGGGATTAATCCCTCTCTTTTTATTCTGTTAGTTTATCTATATTTATGTCTTTTTTATCATCATTATTCCAATCCTCAAATGAGTTCCATATATTATCATAAATCACTCTATCTGGACCTGTATCCATAGATTTCATAATATAAAATCTTATAGATATATTATTAAGTTCTATTATTTCTCCATAAAATAATGTTCCAGAATTATTAAATTTATGATATATTAATCTATGATTAGAATTATCAACTTCAATAAATATACATGAATTAATTAATGAAGTTGATAAAGAGTATTTAATTCTATTAAATAATTTTAAATTTCTAAACATAGAGTATCTTTAGCTAATTGTAGCTCTTTCTCATTTCCAGTATGTTTTCCCAAATCATCGGATATTTTTATACAATTTGACCACTCTCTTTTACTGTTTATTCTACATTTACTAAGCTTCATTACAATATTTGCAGGTTTTACTCCAGGAATATCACAAACTAAGTTAGTCCCTATTCCAAATGCACAACCAATTCTGTTAGAACAATATTGTTGTATTTCTAAAGCTTTTTCAAAATCTAGAGAGTTACTAAAAATAATTGTTTTGTGAAGTGGATTAATTCCAAGTTCTTTGTATCTAGCTGTTGCCATATTTACATATTTATACTCATCCCCACTATCACATCTTAACCCATCAAACATTATAGCTTGATCTTTTGAGAAATTATCAAAAAATACCTTGCTAGTAAATGTATCGGTTAAGGCTATTCCTAAATAACCATGATATACTTTATTCCAGTTATCTAAAGCAACATGATTAGCTTCCTTATATCCATAAAATGATCCATGTAAAGAGAAATATTCATGTGCACAAGTTCCTATTGGCTTTAAAGAGTACTTCATAGCTAAATGAACATTACTAGTACCATTAAAGTACATACTGTTCTCTTTCAGTCTTTTAATAACTTCGTCATGAACCATGTAAGAAAATCTTCTTCTGGTTCCCATATCAGAAACGAATAATCTTTCTCTATTAGATAATCCAATTTTAGAATCGAGTTTACTAATCACTTCATCTAATCTTGGATTCTCTTTTTTGTGTTTATGCATTAATTCTGATACGATGGCTAAAATCATAACTTCATATAATGTAGCTCTATACATTTTATCGGTTACTGTAATGTGTAGATGTTTTTCTTCATCTAACCATACTTTTATTTTTTCTGGGTCAAATGTCCAACCTTTAAGCCATTCCCAATAGAATTCTCCGATATATGGAATATTCTTTACACACCAATTAAATTCTTCTTTTGTGAGGGATAAAGATTTTGTACTATAAAATTCTCTTTTCAATTCTTCAACAAAATCTTCCGTGAATACTTGTTTATTTCTATCAATGAAATTAAATTCACCCTCTGCATCAGGAAATAGCATTGAATAAGCATAAGACATTGATAACTTATACAAATCTGTGTCTAAAATTGATTTAATAATACTCATAATTTTTTAATTTTAATATGTTAATTTTATTTGTTTAATATCATTTATAAGGATTTTAGGATTTTCAAAAATAATAAACTGAGAGCCTTATAAGTGATATTAATTTAATTAAATAAACAACGTTATGAAAAAATCAAATGAATACAAAGTAATTGAAGAAAATTACTATTCGGAAAATGTGAATGATAAGACCGTATTTACAGGAACACTGGATGATTGTAAAGATTGGATAAGTCATAAGTATGATGCAGATGAGTTATTAGATGAACTTAGTGAGAGAGGAGTAAATATTAAAGAATTTATCCTGGATTGTTTATATGATCCTGAAGAAAATGGTGTTTTAACAGGAAACGGAAAAATAATGAAAGGAAGTAGAGAAAGTTTTCACGAAGAATTTCTTAAAGAATGTTTCTTAAATAATCATTTAGGAAAATATGATTATTTACTTGGATTGCAGAATAAACCTGTATTGCTTAAGTATGGTCTTACAGAGAATGAATGATAAAAGGGGAATATTCCCCTTTTCTTTTTTAAGTGGACTCTGTATTGATACTTAATCTAGTATAAAAATTCTTCCCTCTAAAAAACCTTTAAAACCTTATATATGAAAGGAAATTAAGTATTTAGATTTGGAAAATACCGTCTGAAAAACCTTAATAACCTTATATATGTAATAAAATATATTAGTTCAGTTGGTAGAACACTTGAAATAAGAGAGGTCATAGGTTCGAGTCCTATATATAGTTTATTACCTAAAGATATAATATTAGATGATCATATTCTAATATTATATCTTTGTTTTTTAGCGTTATAATTATTATAACTTAGATATATAACACATACTGAAGGTGTCACGAGGGAGTGTATATATTGAAATTCAAGAGTAGCTAACTTGACTTCGACTCTGCGAAGTAAAAATATCGTGAGTCTTTTACTATACTTTATAATAAAGGAAATATGGAAGTTGTTATACCATCGTAAAAGATATAGGCAAGAGAGCGTTTTAAAGGTTGAAGGAGACTAAGAATTTGGGCCTAACAAAATTTTATATAAGGGCCCGAATCTTAAATTAACAATAAAAATATTTTATAGTAGATAATACTATAAACCGAGATACATTGAGGAAAGATGATAAATCTTTTTAAGAGATATGTATCAAAAGCATGTAGCTAGATATATATAGTGAACTATGAAAATTTGGAGAAGTCTGTATAACTTCAATAATTGAGTAATAGGATGCAAGGATAATGGGATTAGGATATACAGCCTGATTACTATAATATACTTATGATAAGAACTGACGAGGATGTTATAAAAGTAGATTATAGTTTTATCCTAGAAGTCTATGAGAGAGAAACTTATAGCAAACCTTTAACTAAAGTATATTTAATATACTTTAAAGAACACAATAACGAGAATAAAAAAATTTAATTATATAAAGAGATAATTAACTAAAGTATAACTTAATAATTACAATTATGGAAGAAAGAAATTTTAACAATGGTGGAAAGTTTTTTGGTAACAACAATGCACAGACAAGAGTTAATAATCCACAGCCAGAAATTCCAACAATAGACGCTGTTCCAGTATCTTCTACTCCGAGAACTTTTTGCGGAGTTGAAGTAAATGCAAAAAATATAGGAATCGGTGCAGCCTGTCTTGTCGGAGTAACACTTGTGGTCGGTGGTGTAACTTATGCTTACAAAAAATGGTTCAAGAAACCAAAAGAAAATAATGTTGTTATTCCAGAAGAAGTAAAGGAATAACTTTCACTGCAAACAAAACCTCGGACAATGTGTCCGAGGTTTTTATTTTAACTTTAAATAAGACAATAACAATATTAAATAAATTATGGAAAAAATATTAGATATAGTAATTACAATATTAATCGCCCTTACTTTTATTGGGTGGTTTGTTGAAAATGAAATTTTATATACCATTTCTGCATCAGTAATGGTAGTATTAGGGATAGTGTATTATTTTAAATATATACTATTTGGTAATCCTTCGGAGAATAGTCCGAAAGAGAAGAGTATTGGATGAGGGAGTAATTAAATCTCCCTCATTTTCGTTTTTGTAGTTAGATATTTAATCTAACCTGATGAGATCTGAAAGATCGAAACAGAAACGGAACTAAAGATTTCCTTATAAATTTATATATTAATTATAAAGGACATATAACTAATAAGGAAATTTAGAACTATAAGGAATCATTTTAATACAGAGTCCACTTAATAAAAAGTGTATTAAAAATTATTAAACTGAAAGCCTTATATATGATATATTATATTCAACTTATAAAAAACATAAATAAGAAATTTAGTATAAACTTAAATATATATAATTATGATTAAAGAAGCAGTAAATGGGTTATTCAAATTTAGTGTAATGTCTTTAGGCTTGTCAGTAGTGGGTATCGTGTCTCAAACACTTGCCCCAGGTGTATTTAATGTCCTCAGACATAGCTTTATTAATTCTGATCGTTATGAAAATATGGAAGAAAAAAGTAGAGAAATCGTCTCTAGTGGATTTGGATTTAAGAAAAGCGATGTAGTTGTATATAAAAATGAGTAAAAATGAGAAATAGAATATTAAATGAAATACTATTGATGACAAAAGATATTATCGTTAGTACAGTAACTCAAGTATTTTATTATACCGTAGGGTATTTAAAAGAAACAGAGAAAGGTAATGAGAATAACTAAGAGAAGTCATTACCTTCTCTTTAAATTTAAAAGACATAATAACAATTATAATTAGAATAATAATAATATAAAAATATATAATAATATGGAAGAAAAAGAGTCAAAAAAAGAAAAATTATTAAAATTTTGTATATCCAATAAAAAAACGATTGGATTCTTTACAATCGTTTCAATACTTGGGATAGAACTTATTAGGAAGAGAAGTGAAGTATCTTCTTTAAAGGAAGAGTTATACATTGAGAAAGGTATTAATAAAAACCTAGAGTATAGCTTAAAAGGCCTCAGAAAAGAGGTATCAGATCTAAGTTACCACCTAGGTAAATTAAGTAAAGGAAGGAGGTAATATGATAGAGATAAAGAAAATTTATAGAGTAGAGACTAATTTACCAACAGTTATATTAATACTGTCCGTAATTGGAATAATCTCTAATCATATAATTAAAATGAAGAAGTTAAATAACAAAAAAGATACATTATGAATTTCGTAACAACAAATTTTGCCAATTCGATGAATACTATATTAACGAAGCGGCGGGCATTAATTAAATGCTATGAAATTGATTTGCATGAATTTGTAGAGTTAACTAACCAAGAAAAAGTTTTTGGCTACTTTAGCTTTAATGATAAGCCAATAGTCAAAAAATTAAAAGAGGTTGGAGTAAAATTTGAACCTATCAGCGATAAAATTGTATTGAATTCCTCTAGAGAGGATACATTATATGTAGTTAATGCTGTAGGGTATAGTTTAAAAGATGAAAATGATGATATTCCAAGTTACATAAGTATAGAAATTAAAGTATATCAAACTTATGATGATAAGGAAGATTTTCATGACTAATTTATAATAAGATTGTAAAAAAATTAAAAAATTATGAAAAAAGATTTAAAAAAATTTAGAGATGCTCAATACTACTGTTTTGTAATAGATAAGTGGTGTGAAAGCATTCCTAGTACTAAAAACGTATTGAAAAAGTCAGATATATTTAATCTTCTGACACAAGCAAATGTTTTCTTCGGATTAGAAGATAACAAATATACGTCTTACTCGGTATTAGAGAAACTCGAAAATATGTTAGGAACATATATCGAGAAAACAGATGATAGAATTTCAACACTCTATTCTCTAAAAATAGATGAAAAGAATAAAGAGAATACTGTTAGTGAAATAAAGTCGAAGATAATCGAGTACTTTAATCTCAAGTATAAGAACAGAAAAAAAGTCGAAAGAAAAAAAGAAGAGTCTGGTTCTTTAACTTGTAAAAAGGAAAGAAAATATAGCGTAAAGAGATCTACTATTGAAAATTGTTACAGAATATTAAACTGGATGGTAGAAAATAAGAAAAACAGTATGGAGAGAAAAGAAATACTGAAAACTTTAAACTGTCAAAACATCCAGTCATCACAAGTAGATTCTTGGCTGAATACTATAGAGAGATATAATGGCACAATTATTGACTTGATGTACGTTGCCACTAAGGGAAAAAGAGAAAATAAAGGATTTATTAAATCTAATAACCCAGGCAATAGTCTATTATTGATAATTAAGTTAGGAAATGAATTATATAATATGTTTCCTAATACTAAATTCAGTAATAAGCCAGTATATATTAAGAGAGAACAGCAGGGTATAAATTTGGTAAAAGATGAAAAAATTTCAGATCATGATTTATCTAAATTAATTTACTCGATTGCTGGAATAATATTCGAAAATAGTTATAGAAGTGTAGATGTAAATGATATCTGTTCAAATTTGGCGAAGAAATTTGATATAAAGATAACAAAAAAGGAAATCATTTCTGCACTGAAAGAGTCTCCTGAATTTGATTTAATTGAACACGGAGACAGAATAAAATTAATTAATAATAGTTCGTCTTGGGAAAAAATTGTAAAAGAACACGGACCAAAAAATTTCATTAAAGAAGTCTTAGTTAGACTAACTTTTGATCTAAAAACGGTTCAAACGTATTTCTCAAGTGCGATAATAGTAAGTCAAATATCTGAATGCGATGCAATTTATAAAATAACATACAACGAATCTATATCTGATTTAATAAATTGGATTGAATTGTATAGAAAGTTCAGAGAAAATGATAAAATTTTAAATGACGAAGAACTCGAACAAACTATTAATAGAGAGATAGAGAGAATAAACGCTCTAGCATTCTCTGATAGTCTAAGATATAAGCTTGAAATATAGTTAAGCTGCTTTTCGTCGTTTTGGAATCGAAAGCCTGTGAAGGTGAGTAGATTCCTTTTTTGTTTCTCCTTTAAATCCTTATAAGTGAAATTATAAATTATATAAAATATGAAAAAGAAAAGAATAATAAGTAGTATTAGTGGAGTAATAACTAATAGTTCGTCAGAAGTATTTTTAATAGATTTAAAAGATACAGGATTTACCGAGAAAACATTTATCGAATTTTTAGAATCTATTCGTGAAGCAGATAATGAAAAGAATCAAGGTTCTGGAATGGGAGGAATATTAAAGCTTGAGAATTGGGATAGTTTGTATGAAAGATTTTGCAAATTATATATTCCAGGAAATAAATCATTTACTTTAAAAGATTTTTTAAAATTTTGGCCGGTATCAAGTATTGAAGAGGCTAGGGAAAGATTTTTTAAGCTAGATGTAGATGAAGGTTTCCTAGATATAATAGATGAAGTAGAAAGAAATTATTCTGTTTCTTCCAGAGATTTAGGTATAAAATCTGCATTAGGAATTGGAGGGAGATGATTATGAATGTTTTGATAAATTATATGAATAATTATGGAATTATTAAATATTAAAGACTATATAGAAGATATAGATTCATTAGTTAATGGCAAATATATTTCACATATTTCAGATATGTTATATGAGATAATAAGTAAAAATTATCCAAGAGGATTATTAGGAAAGTGGTTTTACTTTAATTATAAACCAAAATATAAGGTAGAAGAGTATTCAGTGATGAAAGAAGTTGACGAGGAAACCTACTACAACTTATATTGTAGATTATTTAATCCAGTATCTGTCTTAATTTATGAAGATTACTTTAAAAAGCCATATTATGTTAAAGTTAGATTGGATTCAATAGACGACTGTGATTATAGTGCAGAGTTTAATAATCTTCATAATATTAGTGAAGTTAATGACGTTATTTATAAACTATTCTCTTATATAGATTCAAAAGAGATAATTAGTGGAAAAGAGTTAATTAAATATTCTGAATCTATAGGAGGAGTTGAATTACCATGTTAATATGAATCCATGTGATATATGTTTAGAAAAAGTATGTAAAGGTAACTTAAATAAGTGTAATTGTTCTGAATGTAAATTAGCAGCTACTTGTCCTAGATTTTTACATGCTACTATTAGAATAACAAATAAATGTACCCAAGAATGTAATCATTGTTGTTTTTCTAGTTCTCCTAAAAGTAATATAATGATGTCAGTGGATATGGCAAGAAAAATAGAAAAATTCTTAATCTCAAATGATATACTATCATTAAATATTATGGGAGGAGAATTTTTCTGTAATCCAAATTGGGAAGATATAATTAATATTTTTTCAGAAAGAACTGTATCTATTAGACTAGTATCAAATGGAGATTGGATTGTAAGTAATGATTTAAAAGAAAAAATAAAATCGCTAAAAAATATTAATAAAATAAGAATACATATTAGTAAAGATAAATGGCATAATAATAAAAATTCTGAAGAAGCTTATAATTTTTTAAAGGATAATGGTATAAGAACAAAAATAACTCTTCCAAATGAAGCGACTGACTCTTCTATAGTTCCAATAGGACGTGGAGAACAGATTTATGGCATATACTCGTTTATGGGAGGTTATTGTGAGAATCCTTTAAATAAATATTCATTTTTAATAGATGAATATGGGGAAATATTTAAATGTCCTTTCGGAGTATGGAATTATGCTAATGTTATGGAATATCAAGATGGAGGATTTGCTGAAAGATTTAAAGAATTGAATAAAATTTTTTATAAATCATTTATTCCTTCATGTAGAGATTGTATAACTCAAGCATTTCTTAGAAAAAGAATAATATTTAATTATAGAGAAGATGATACTAAGTAAAAATTTAAAGAAATTAGTAATAGATCAAAGCCTTTTAAAAGGAAGTAAATTTATATTTTGTCGTAATATTGACGAAGCTTTTGAGATATTGTATGAATTATATAATTTCTATGATTATATAAAACATGGAGTTATTATTATATTTGTTGATAGAATAACAGAGAAATCAGTAGTATTTCATAAAGACTTTGCAAAATATAGAGAATTATTTGTTAACAAGAATTTATACTTTGCTAGTAATAATAGAGTTTTTTATCCATTACTTGAGCCAATAATCTGTTATGATAAATATATAGTTACATTTAATTATTTAAAAAACGAATGGGAAGAATTTAAAGATTTTAAAAATACTAGTATTCTTCCTAAATTAGAAGAACTGAAAGAAAACTCTAAATTATTGATAGTATGAAATATGTAGAAGTTTTTAATAAATTGGATTTTAAATTAATTCCTTTTTATAGTAATAGTTATGATCCAGATACTTTTTATGGATTAGTAAATAATTGTAATGAACTTTATAGTATTTTGCGATTATTTAATACTTATGGGTTTGATATGGAATATAGCGATGATAATAGTAGTACTGCTCATGTGTTTATATTTTTTGTTAGAGAAGATTTCTCAACTGATGATTTAATACTTCATCCAGATTTTTCTAAGTATAGAGCATTACTAAAAGATAACAGAATTTTTATTTATAAGATATTATCTAAGGATTCAATAGATTCAATACTTAGTGATAAAAGTGCTGTTTTAGAATTTAATAGAGAAACAGGGAATTTAATAATTGGATATTACAATTTTGACAGTAATAGTTGGGAGAATGATATATTGAGTACTGATCATGGAAAAAAAGTATTCAAGTCAATTACTGATAATTGTAAAAGAGTTGATTTATTTATCCCAAAAAACATGTCTTATTTAATGTCTATTTTTTCAGATTAAAATTATGAGTAGATTAGAAGATGTAAAAAACGCTGCAACTAGTTCAGAAAATCTAAGAGATATTTTAGAATCTCTAGGATGGGAAGATTATATTGCAATGCATGCTGTAAAAAATATCCCTTATTGGGGACAAACAAGAGATAAAGTAACTGGAGAATGGATTTGTGGATGGGAAATTAATCCAGATGCTGTAGAATACAATTACTGGGATTTAACTGAAGAAGAGAGAAAGGAAGCCGCATATAGAATGTATTATGATATTAATCAATGAAAAAATATATATTTATTAATATTATTATATTATTACTATTAATATCAAGTATTAATTTGGGAGTTTTAATAGGTGAATTTTATCACTTTAAAGCGAAAACTTGCGATGGTAGTGCTATTGCTTTAAATATACTGTGGATTATAGTGATAATAATATATTTAGTTAGATATATAAAATCAATTAAATAATAAGATTATGGATGCAGAGAATATTAAAGACGTAATTGATGAATTAGTAGGTCCTATTGTTCCAACAGGATCTGAATCTATAGATATAAATAGATTAAATAATTTAAAAAAATACGAAAAAATATTACCTATGATATGTGAGGATATTAAAATTATTAGAGATAAATATATAGATTCTCCATATCAGTCTGAGAAGAATATAGGATTAGAGGCTGAAAAAATTCTCAAAGAAATTTCAGAATATGACAAACCTCCAGTAGATTTATATACTTGGATAGAAGATCTAATATGGTGTCCATCTCAATGTTATTATTATTTTATAGATAAGTTAACAAATACTAAATATTGTATATATTTGAGATGGAGACATAGTGATCCTTGGACAGCTGAATTAATAGAGTGTGAGGATAATTGGGGTTTTAGTATAGAAAAAGAATGGGAATACCTTGATATAAAAGATTATAAAGATTCTGAATATAAAAATCTTGAAAAAGAAGTATTAAAATTAATAAAGTCTAGATTTCCTAATAGTATTCCTTGAAAGCCTTATATATGAATAACAATATAATAAGTATTATATGAATAATAATAAAGAAAGTGAAAATGAGTATTTATCAAAAATAAAATTTTACTCATTTGTAGGATTTATGGTAGGAGCCTTAATAGGAACTATCATTGGAAAGTTATCAAATCGATAATTTTTGGAACTAAGGATTAAGTCCTTAGTTCCTTTATTTTCCTTATATATGAATTTTAAATTAAATAAAATAAAATGTTTATACATTCGTGTTTTATAAGAACAAATAATGAAAGATTAAAAAGAGAGTTAGAACATTTGGGTTATGATGTTAGTAAGTTAAAAACAGGAAGGTACTGTATAGCTACATCTACAGCAAATTCGTCAGCTGTAGAGATAGATGAAGAGTCTTTTGATTGCAGTAATCCTCATAGAACTTGGAATTGTTCGGGAAGAATTGATTGTGAAAAGAACGAGAAATTATTTTTAGCAATAGCAGCATTAAGAGATGATTCTGATATTGATCAATGGTTCGTAATAGATGTAGATGCTTATATAGATCTTAATGTAGGAGATTGGTTTAAAGCAACTGATATCAATGGAAGATATCATGTTGGAATAAAGATCGATCCAATGTATTGTCATAAAGCAACTATAGATGAGTTAATTAATCATTTTAAATAGTAATATGAAAAAACAAACTTGGAAAATGAGATTTTATGATGGCATACCTTGCTATTGGGAAGGTGACGTCTATAATGAGGAACGAGATAATTATGAATTTGAAGCTGACCTTTTATTGCGCGATTATTGTTGGAGTAAATCAAGTGTAGAAATAATTTTTATTCCTTATGAAAATCGTGAAAAAGATCCTAGAACTTGTCAACCATATATAATATATAAAGTATTCCTTGGCGATTCTATAGAGATATTTAAGCATACTGTAAATGGAAGAATTAAGGGTATATTTACTTGGACTAAAGAAAGAAAAAATTTTGGATTAAAATTAGTAAAAGCTTTATGAAATATTTATTAATATTAATTTCTATACTTTTTATTACAGGGTGTGATGAATCATTTAACAACAGTGTAACAACAGAGCTAGTAGTTAAAAGTATAAAGAGTAAACAGAATTTTGCAATATACTCTTGTGTAGTAACATATAGTGGTTACTTAGTTGATCATCGTATCTCTTTTGCGGATTCTATTGGAAAATTTAATATCAATGATACTTTAATTATTTGTAAAAAACGTAATTATGAAAAAACCAATAATTAAGTATAGTAAATCAACTTTTGATTACATTAAACATAAATTATCAAGTAAGTTTAATTTTGTTGAACATTCCTTTAATTATGGAAAAGATTGTTACTGTCTACTAATTGATAGTATGATATCAAATTTATATGTAGATGAAAATCGTTTAGAGGAGTTTGATATTGTAACGGATGTAGATGAATATATTGAAAAAATTCTAGTATATTCATTTCTAGAAAAATCCACAATTAAAATAATTCCTCCAGAAGGAATGGAAATGTTTATAGATGGAAAAGATATAAAATTTAGACCAGTTAAAAAGAAAATAGAATACAAAGATATTGCTGAGGAACTATTCTTAAATAAGGAGAGCTTTTATATAGGAAATTATGCTAGAATAGGTAATTGGAAAGCTGAAAGAAAAGAAGAATGTCATTATAGTACATTATGTCCTAATAAGGAACAAGCAGAGAAATTAATGAATATAAATAAGTTAATAAATACTGCTAATTACTTTAATGATAAATATTCAGATCAAGAAGATGAAGATCTTGAAGAAAATAATGATTATAGTCATTATTATTGTTTTTCTTTATCAAAATCTGGATTAGTTATAGAGAAAGAACTTAGAGAAGATGTAATTTCTTTGATAAGATTCAAAACTAAGAAAGCTGCTGAAGAAACTTTAAAAGTTTTAGGAAAAGATTTAATTATAAGTATATTAAAATAATAAAATACATATTATTAATAACTTTTAATTTACTTAATATGAAAAAAATACCGTGTATAATCTGTAATAGCAAATTATGGAACTATATAAGGAAATATTTATATGATTGGAATTATAATATAGATTTTGTAAGCAGTAATTGGAAAGATTTCCCTTTACTAGTAATAAATCTAGATGGTTATATAGGAAAATGTATAAACCTAGAAATAAATAGAAGTATAGAAAATAATAGAGAAATAATATCAAATGTTGAAGAATTTTTAGAAAAAGCAGCAGCACTTAAGGAAAAATCTTATAATAGCACTAATTCTATACATTCTTTAATAAAAACCGGAATGATGGTTAGTTTAAGAAACAATGAGAAAGGTTTAATAGTTACATTATTTGAGGAATTAGTTATCATACATGATAATAAATTTACTCCATTAAGTGAATATAATTCAAGACTTTCACATTATAAAGATACTAATTTAGATATAATAAAGATATTTACAATTAAGAATAGTAAAGATAAATATAAAAAATTGTTAAGTATTGATTGGAAAAAAGAGAGTAACTATAAATTATTATGGGAAAACGAAAGTATAGTAATGTCTAAGAAAGAAATTGCTGAAATACTAAAAATATCCGAAAATCAATTAATTATTGTATAATAAAATTATGTTTATATTTATACTAATATTGATTATATTAATAGCAATATTTCTTGTTTATGCATTATGGTTAATAAATAAAGATAGTTCGAATGCTATATCAATATTATGTGGAATATTGTTAGAAACTTTCTGTATTGGATTATTTAAATTAATTTCAGAGTATTATTTATGAAGAAACTTGCAAAGTTAATTTATGATTTTATTAATGATGGTGGATGGAGATGTATATTAGCCTTAGGTTTTTTCGGAATAGTTATGGCTATTATAGCAATGTATGGGAAGTGTGGATTTAATTGGATAAGGTTCATATTATTTGATTTACCATTATTTTCTTTTTGCGGTTGGGCAATATATAACGGAGTTTACAAAGTAATTAAAAATAATAAAGACATATTTTATGGAAGAAAATAAAAAATTTCCTTGTATTCTATGTAATGAAAAATTATGGAAGGAATATATAGAGCCGTTTTTAATAAAATGGGGATATTCTACAGACTATGTATCTAAAGATTGGAAAAAGTATTCTTTATTAGTACTAAATTATCAAGATTCGATAGGGAGATGCGCTAATATAGAGTATTTTCCTAATAAAAATTATTTAGAAAAACATAATAGATGTATTGAAAATCCTGATAAATTTTTAGAAGAAGCTGCAGAATTAAAAGGGTTTATCTATGAAAAAAGCAAAAATTATGTAAAAGGAATTAAGATTTTTCCTGGAATGGTTATAAAAACAGATAATGGAACTTATATAACAATTCCTACAGAAAAAGGATTTGCTTATATTAGATATGATAAACCATTTAGTTGGACCTACGAGTTACCTTCAGAAATTATAGAAATACATGATATTCCTGATGGAGAAACTATTACTGGTGGAAAATTATTATGGGAAATTAGTGGAGATAAGTTTAAAGTCACTAAAAAACAGATAGCAGAAAAATTTAATATACCGATAGATAAATTAATTATCGAATAATAACTATGGTTTGGTTAGCTGTAAATTCTGATGGAACAGAGATATGTTGTAATTACGAATTAGTTCGAGTATTTAACAATAGATGGAGTACAATGACTGAAAAAGAAATCTCTACATATTGCTATGAGTCTAATGGTGATCCAGATGACTGCATAGTTGTACTCCCAAAAGGTTCTATTAAAAAACTTATAGGGAAAGAATTAACTTGGAAAGATAATTCAATTAAAATTGAATAATATGGAAGATGAACTTGATAAAAAGCTTGATGAATTAGCTCGTGAGCAAGGATTTATTGACATTGAAGATATGTTATATTACGAGTGTACAGGTACGTTTGCAGAATGTGATGATTATTACGACTATAATAATAATTATGAATAAATTCACAAAATTTATTAAAAAACAAATCTTCTTATATTTTCACATTAAGAAAGGAAGATATTTTTCTAAATCTGAAAAAAGAAAGATTTTAAAAATTATAGAATTATCCAAGAAAGAGATAATAGAAACTCAATTTAATAGTAAGTATTGGAGAGGAACGTGTACTATTTTAGCAGATAAATGTTATGCAATTTCTGGCATATATAAAACTAACTTAGTTTACGGAAAACTAGAAAAACTTTATCATAATCCTACCTATTATGAAACTCACGGTTTACCTGTAAAACGAAAAATAGCTTATTGGTGGGATAAAGATGATAGAGAATCTCGTTTAAAAGCACTAGATATATTAAAAGAGGCCATAATAAACGATTAAATTGTTATGAACGACGTAAGATATATAGTAATAAATTATAATGATTCAGATTTTTCTAATGAATTTTCTGAATCAGCAAAAGATTACTGTGAGAGAGCTAATGGAATAGTACAATATTGTAAAGAATTAAAAATTGATCCTTCTAATAGTATATTAAAATTCTTAACAGATAGAAAATATATAAATACCTTTATTAGTAATAAAGTTATTGGAAACTATATTAAAAATGTAGATTTTAGTGAAATAATTAGTATAACCGAATTTCAAAATCTAACTAATTTAGTTTTAAATAATTTAATGGCTGATATAAAATTTTTATCAAATAAAGAATTTAAAGATATAGAAAAAGATCTGGGATATTCTGAATATTTAGTTATCTATTTTGAAAATGAAGTTTTTAATTATAAAATATATTAATTATGGCATGGTTAGCAGTAGATAAGAATGGATTTGAATATATTTATGATTCTTGCCCAGAAAGAGGAAAGTGTGTATTTGATCCTGAAGGAAATTTGCACTGTGTAGGACTTCCAAAAGGATCCATTAAGAAACTTATAGGAAGAGATTTAACTTGGGAAGATGAACCAGTAGAATTAAAATAATAAATTTATGGCATGGTTAGCAGTAGAAGTAAATGGACTAGAAGTAATATTTGAGGAAAAGCCTGAGAGAAATTGTCAAGATATGTGCTGGTATCGTTTAATTGAAATGCCAGTGTATGATGATAATGGACCTGAAGAAGATTATTACGAATATGGTATAGTTCTGCCTAAAGGAACTATTAAAAAACTTTTAGGTCATGAATTAACTTGGAAAGATGATCCAGTAAAATTATAAATTATGAAAATGTATATTGCAAGAGATGGAAATTCAAAAGATAAAAGTGGTAATTATACTATATTAGGAAAATTACATTTATTTTATGATATTCCAGTATTAATTTATGATATAGAAACTGATACTAGAAAATTTGAAAATGCAAGAATTATCTCAGAACTTCCATCTTATATGTATCCAGAAATAAAAGGTGGTGAATGTTATGAGCTAAATTTTGATAAAAATCATCGAATAATTCCAAAAATTGAAAAACAACTAGAGGAGATTAAAAAACAAGAATCAATTGAATTAGAATAGTATGAAAACTTTTAATGTAGTAAATGAGTTTGGAGATCTATATTATGGATCTTATGAAGGATGTTTAATTTTTATCAAAGAACATCCCCGAGTTTAACTTAACAGAAGACGATATTATTGAAGAATAAAAAAATTAATTATTATGGGATTCATTCAACCTTGTTATATATACAAAAATACAGAATCATTAAGAGAAAATTTAGAAAAACTTGGTTATAAATGTAATTGTAAATTTGATAGCAATATGCTATGGATAGTTGGAAATAATTACTTTTGTTCCAATCAAATGTTGTTAAATAACAGAGAAATAGGGGATCTTGTTTTTGATAAAATTTGTTGCGGAACTAACGAGGAATTATTCCTAGCAATAGCAGCATTAAGGGATGATTCTGATATTAATCAATGGTTTGTATATAATAACACTGATTGGGAAAATGAAGAAGATCTAAAAGAAATAACATTTTTCTTATGTAAAGAGAAGAATGTAAAATCTGAAATGTGTTGTAATCTTCTTTATAATGATTGTAGGAAGGCTACGGTAGAAGAATTAATTAAACATTTTACAAAAGAATAATATGGGTTTTATAAAATCTTGTCTAATTAATAAAAATACTTTAGAATTAAGAAAAAAGTTAGAAAATTTAGGATATAAATTAAAAGGAAAATTTAAAGATTTTTCTTTTATTTATTGTAAGAATGGATATTATAGTACTCCTTCAGTTAATGAAAAACCTCCTAAAGACTATTACATAGATTGTGGAAAGAACGAGGAATTATTCCTAGCAATAGCAGCATTAAGGGATGATTCTGATATTAATCAATGGTTTGTATTAGAAACAAATCTAGCTACTATAAATAATCCAGAAATTATTAAACTTAACTATAGATCATTTATAAAATGTAAAAGGGATAGTTGGTTTATAGATTTAGATGATAATGGTAATCCTTCTATTGTTTCTAGTAGAAATATTCCAGCTCATAAAGCATCTATAGATGAATTAATAACTTATTTTAAATAATGATTAAAGATATATATACTGTAAAATCTTTTGCAGTTTTAGGTGATTCTCTAAAAACCTGTTATAACTGTGATTATTGTAGAGCTGATGATAATATTGATTATAGTTATCATTTATTACCTAGTAAAATTAATAAATTATTTAAAAATTTACCAATTGCTGTAAATCTATTTTATGGGGATCCAATACTGCAATTAGATAATACTATAAATTTATTAAGAGATTTAGATAACGATAATCATAGTGGAATAGTGATACTTGTTACTAAAGGTAAGTTAGTTAAATTGCCAAAATTAAATATTAATTTACATATTGGTATAACTATTGGACCAGATAAAATTAGTCAAGATAATTTCGAACATAACCTTGATATGGCAAATAAATCTGGATATAAATTTAGTATCGAATATAGACCTATTTGTAAAGATATAAATGACTCAGATAAATTTATAGAATATGTTATATTAAAAGCGAAAGAATATAATACCTGTGTATCTTATTCTGGCTTACAATTACCTCCTAAACCACTAGATCAAAAATATCAGCCATATGATAATAGACAATTCAGTGGACAAAAATATATAGGAAAAAATATTGAAGATAAAATTCAATACTTTGCAAAGTTATATAATGTTCCAATATTTAAGAAAACTAGTTGTCTTCTATCATATATGCATAATCTAGATCGTGATTATAATGCGCATTTTTTAAAACCTTTAGGAGTTGGCTGTAAAAATTGTTTAAATTATAATAAATGCTCTATATTTGATCCTATTAAATTAAGTATGGATCTTCCATTTGATTATAATATAGTGAAAAAAGATAATTATATATGTTCTTTTGTTAAAAATGGATTATGTAAAATTCCTAATAAAGAATGTTTACAGATGAAAGGATATTTCTTACAGCCAAAACTAAAAACGATAACTAGAGGAGATGCGAGAATTATTAAATGGTTAACTGGATGTATGATCGATAACGTAGAAGAATTAATAGAGACTCCATTTATTAGTAATTTTTGGAGTGAATAAAAATAATAAAGAGGAGACATTTTAAAGTTTCCTCTTTATTCTTCCTTTTCAAATACCTTAAGAATCTTATATATGAGGGAATAAGTGAAATTTAATAATATCTTATATTATTGACCTTAAGTGGAAAATTGTAGGCGGATGGAAAACTAATATCTAGCGCAAGAAATAATATGGATAATATTATTAAGTTTAAATGTAATGAAGTTGCCTATTGATAATTACTCTAATAACATATTTAAAGTTATAATATGTTATCCCCCTGAAGATAGGATATCTTTTGACTGTAAAGATCAAGTCAAGCTAAAATAGAAGTAATTTCTATTTTATTTTTTTCTTCTCCTTGAAATTCTTATAATTGAATTTAATAAAAATATTAATAAAATGGAAAGAAATGATTTAGAAAAATTTAAAAAAATTTCGTATGATTTTTTAAACTTATTGGAAATAGGGTTCGGATTACATCCCTATGTTATAAATAATAATGCAATAGAAGTAGGAGAAAAATTTTCTCCTAGTATAACCGTTAGATTTAGAGATAAAGGTTTAAAGAGATATACTATGGGTATATGGGCTTGTGGAAAATGGTCTGATTATTACGATTGTGAAGGAATTAATAGAATATCAGTATTTATGATTCATGATTGGTTATTGGATAAATTTAGACCTAGTTCAGCAAATTTAATTTACGAATTATATCTAGAACCAGAATTCTATAGAGATAATATTCACTCTGAAATGTTTAAGCAAGCAAAAATGATAGAAGAAGTGAATAAAAATCCTATAGATACATATTATGCAATAAAAGAATTTCACGAATTTCCAAATGCTACTTTAGATTACATTCATGAATGGTACTATTATTGTGTAGAAAGACGTTTTGCTAATAATTTGAGATATAAATGGAGTGTTAAATTTCTTTACTCAATTCTATGGATAATTTCTAAATTTGATCCAAGAGTAAAGAAATCAATTTTATTTAATGATGAGGATGTTATACCTCCATTAACTTCTTCTTTCTTAGCTACTGAAAAATGTGCAGATAATGATAAATCTTGGGAACGATTTAAGAATTTATATGAAAGGTTCCCAAAATTTCTTAGAAAAACTTTTAAATATAAATTATTTGATAGTGGATGGAATGTTGCTGATTATTCAGATGACATGACAGAAAAAGAAATAAGGACAAGAATGTGGAAAGGATGTATATGAAGAAAAAATTTTTTATCAAGAGAAGATTAATTTATAGTATTTACTGTATAGTATGCGGAGTACTATTCGGATATATATGCTATATTAGTTTAATATACTATAAAAATTACTTTAATACATTACAATCATCTATATTATGGATAATAACTTATTTAATATTATTATTAATTTTTATATTAATTTCTAGAAAAGTTTGTAAAGAGTTATTTAAAAGATTTAAAGATGATGAAAATAAAAATTAATAAAGATTTTGAATTATTAATTATCATAATAGTATGGATACTTTTGGATTTAATAGTATATATTTTTTCTGGTAATTTAAATTATGTAGAATTATTTCAAGCTATATTTGTAATATTTATATTAATACCGTATATATTATGGAGAACGAAAAGAAGAAATTAAGAGAGGATAAATTATTTTTATATGCTAATAGTCTTTATGCTTTATCCATAGGAAAAGGAGAAGAGTTTACTTCACTTAATGGTTATATATCTTTAAGAAGTAAACTTGAGAAAGAAGGGTGGTTAATTAATATAACACCTGAAGTTGGAAAAAGTTGGGTAAATTGGAATTGGCAAATTATAGTTCCAGATAATGAAGACTATAATACTGGAATGTATGGAGATAATGGAGAATATAAGTCTAGTTTCAAAGCTCTTGAGTTTAGCGTTATTAGAGCATTAGAGTTATATGTACTATATAAAACTGATGTTGATCAAGATTTATTAAATAAGATAATTAATAAATATAAAATAACTAAACCTCTGGATAATATAAAAACTGTTCTTGACTTGATATTATTTATAGAGGGAAGATTAATATTTCTTGAACCTATAGATAAAGAATGTTTTAATTATATTAGAACTTCTGGAAAAGAGTATATTGAGTATATAAATAAAAGAATAATAGAATGTCTGGGTGTTTAGCAATATTAGTATTATTGATGTTAATAATACTAGCAATTTATGGAGTCATATATTTACTAGGAAGTATTGTAATTTCTTTATTTCCATTACTAGTTATCATTTCATGTATAGTTTTTGTATTATGGGCGTTTGGATTAGTAATAAAACTTTTAAAAGATTTTTTTGAATAAAAAAAAAGAGAGGAATTAATTCCTCTCTTTTTATTTCCCTTATTAACCTTAATATTGAATATTTAAATAATTAATTATGATAAATACTAGTGAATTGTATGAAAAATTAATGACAAAAGTATTTCCAATTGATGTTGGAAATACTAATAAAGTTGATTGTTTAACTCTAGAGGATGTAGAAAACTATTCTATAGAATTAGAAAATTTTATAGAAGATGTAATAAGTTCTAGAAGATTTTTAGAGTTCCCAAAAGAGTATAAAAAATATTTATCTAAATGGGGAAAATATGTTGAAAATCCATATACTGGCGGTGACAATGACTTTATAGTATTTGATATACATACTGGAGAATATACGTTTGGAGAAAGTGGGGAATTACCATTGTGCGATATTAATTTATTAAATAGTAAATATATTAATAGTAATTTAAAAGATTTAATAAAATTATGAAAACTTACAACAACATTTCAGAAACAAGTGGAAAATCTTATTTAATGGAGTTATTAAATACTCCTAGTCCTAGTGGATATGAAAGATTTGGTGGAATAGAAGTATTTAAAAGATACTGTAGAACTTTAAATTTAAAAGAAGAGTTTACAGATGCTATGGGGAATTGTGCATTTTCTATAGGAAACTCTGATAAATCTATAATGATATCAGGTCATATAGATGAAATAGGATTTCAAGTAAGTAATATTACCAAAGAAGGTATGGTAAACATAGTTTCTTTAGGAGGTATTGATAAGAAGACTTTACCTGGATCTATTATTGAAATTATTGGCAATTCTGGAAAAATTGTAAAAGGTATAATTGGTAAAAAACCTATTCATATTGAGAATAGTGATGAGAGAAGTGAAGTAACAAAACTCAGCGATACTTTAGTTGATATTGGAGCTAGAAGTAAAGAAGAGGCTGAAAAACTAGTATCAATAGGTAGTGTTGCTGTTTTTGAAAGGAATCTTATTACTGAATTTGGTGAACATGGAATTATGTCTAAAGGATTAGATGATAAGATTGGAGTATTTATTACGTCTTTAGTTATGGCAAAATTAAAGGTAAATCAAGACAAAAATTTATTAGATACGAAAATCTATGGTGTAGCGAATACTCAGGAAGAATTAGGACTAAGAGGAGCTACAGTTACATCTAAAAGAATTAATCCAACATACTCTATTGATATAGATGTTACTTTTGCTAATGATGAGGGAAGAGATATTAAAGATTCTATATACGGTTCTATTGAGTTAGGTAAAGGACCAGTTATAGAATATGGACCTGATAAAAGTAATGCAATAATAAATACAATGAAGCGCATTGCTAAAGCAAACAACATTCCAGTTCAATTTGCTGTATCTTATGCAGGTGGTACTAATACTGATGCAATTCAATTAGGTGGAATGAATACTGAAACTGTACATATAGCTATTCCTAATAGAAATATGCATACTCAAGTAGAAGTATGTGATTATAGAGATATAGATGCAGCTATAGATCTTATATATCTTACAGTTCTTGAGTTAAGTGAATAAAACCCTTAAACTCTTATAATTGTATTGAACAAACTCATTAGGTTAAACTAATTAATGAAGATTATAACTACTTTTAGATGTGAATCTGGAAGTAGTTTTTATTTCTGTTAATCTAGCTTATAAACCTTATTATTGTAATTTATAAAGATATTATTAAAATGATAATAGAAGATTTAATAAAAAATGATTTGAATAATTTAAATTGGAATACTTATAATAAATATTTTAAAAAACCTATTAAATTCTTAAATCAAGATATACCAAGAGTATATTTTTTAGGGGATCTTTTTGGAATATTATTAATAGGTAGAGAAGAGATAGAAGATATATCATTCACTATTATTTATAGACCGACAGCAGATTTACCAAATAGCTGGATATTATATAATAGTCAAGAAACAGATAACTATTTTCTAAAAGATATAATTGATATTTTAGAAATATCTAGAAATTGGGTAAAATTTAATGGAAAGAAGCATAAAAAGAACGGACATATTACTTATAAATTTAAAAAATAATTTTATTATGGAAAAATTGAATAAAGACATCATTGCATTTAGTAGAGGAAAAGTATTAGTTAACAACACTGATATTCTTTCGCTTACTGAAGAAAAGAATAGCGAAAGAAATCTACTACTGTTTACATTACTAGATGAATTGAAAGAATATGGGTATTACTTATCAGTAGATGTAATGAACAAAATTTCAAAAGATGAAATTGAAAACTTACATAAAACTATAATACCATATTTATTTGATAAATATAATTTTGGAGGAAGAAAATATAAACCACTATATCCAGGATTTCCAAAACAAGTTATATCTAAGTCTAGATATGAACTTAAAGTAGATCAATTAAAAGTTTATAGTGGAAATCTAGATGAATTTATAGATAATAATCCGTGGATAGAAGATATTCCTACAGAAAAAAAGGTTGTAAAAGATCCAACTAAGGAATTAAAATTAATGACAGATAAGGAATTTATGGAAATACCAAAACAAATTATGTTATCTAATAATTCTTTGTCTGAAGGAAGTAATGAAGAATTAATTTGGTTCCTAGAGAATTATCCAAATTTAGATATACCTGATAGAATACCATTCAAGGAAACTTTATGTATTGTAGTAAAACATAGACCTTCTTATGAATTGAATGAGATAAATGATATCCTTAGGTATGGTATGTACTTAATGGGAGCTAATCCAAGTTTACCAAATGTTCCAAAATACGAAAAGCCTATATATAATTATAGAATCCCTAATAGAAATATTAACAAAGATTGGAGAAATCTTTCTACATTGTCTAGAAAATATAGAAAAGATATATGTAACAGAATTGAAAGAGTTATAGAACTAAAAGGGATAGAATCTTGCATAATTGATGCTAAGAGATTTTATGGACACTGGGTATTATTATCTGAAAGGGTACATCCTATGGAATTTACATTACGATATCCTGAATGTTCTAGTTTCTTTAGTAAATTAAAGAGCAAGTCTGAAAGGAAACTGTATAAAACATTTAATTCCAAAATTCAGAAAATGTATGATGATAAGGCTGACATTGTAGATATTGCTAAAGAGATATCTAAACGTCCAGGAGAATTAGTAAGACGATTTGATTCATTAATTAGAAAAGCTATTAATGTAGAGAAAGAATCAGAGATAATGGATTTATTCTTAGATACTGAAGGAATGAAAAACAAAACTCTACTAGAGCTTAATAATTACTACAATAATAGAGAAAACCCGGATATACCTAGATTAGTAACTATTGAGGGAAAATCCGTCACTCTAGATAAATTAAGTCCTCTTCCTGATGGATTAATTGATACAGTTCAAGAATTTATATTTAGAAAAATACTTCTTAATATAAAAGAAAGAATTACTGAAAAAGACTTAGATGGAAAATTCATCGTGCTGGATCCGGAAATAAAAAAATTAGCTATACCAAAAGGAATGAGGGATTCAGTAATATCAATACCAGCTGGAACAAGAATACCTATAAAAGAAGGAAAAAATATAATAAGATTTTTTGTTCATTGGTATCAAGATCCTCAAGGACCAGATGAAGACTTAGATTTACATGCATTCTTGTACAAAAATGATAATTGTGTAGAGAATATTGGATGGAATTCATCATATTATACAGAGGGATATTGTGCAATTCACTCAGGTGATGTATTAAATAGACCTGGAAATTGTGCTGAATATGTAGACATAGACTTGGAAAAATCCGTTTTAAACGGATATAAATACGTAGTAATGGACGTTTATAATTATAAAAACAGGGATATGGATACTCTTCCGTGCTTTATAGGGTATTGTTCGGTAGATAAAATGGAATCTAGTACTAATTGGGAACCAGGAGATGTAGAATTATCTGTTCCCGTGAAAGTAAAATCTTCTAAGGTAGCTACATTATTAGTAGATCTAGTTAATAGAGAAGTTATAGTTCTTAACTGTAATCTATCAGGTATTCCCGTTAATACTAATGGAAATGTATCAACTCAGGTAGGAATAGTGAAATTCTTTACAGCTCCAGTATCAAAATATAATTCTTATGAGATTATGAAACAGTATTATATTTTTAGAGGAGCAACTGTTATAGATAAATTACCGGAAGATCTAGAAACTCAAAATCTAGTAGCAGAAGATATATCTCTTAGTGATATTTCTCATGATTATGTTAAATTATTAGATATTATAGGAGAATAAGTATGAAATACTGGACATTAGATTGGACTTCTTGGACTAATTACTATATTCCAGTATCTATTAAATTACCTATGATAGAAGACAATAAAGAGAATGATCATAAAGAAATAAAATTGATGTATTATCCTGTAAATTGCTTTATTATAGGGAAACCTGGAAAACCTAATATTACAAAAGATTTTGATCTATTTATGTCAGATGCTATCTACGTATATCCTTTTTATGCAAACTTAGATAGAGATGAAATCAAAAATTATCCAAATATTGAGTTCAATGAATCTGATATAATATCTTGGATATTAAAAAGTTCAGGAAGGGATAGGTTAAAAGAACAACTAAAAATGTTGAAAAAATAAAAAAAAAGAAGACGCATTGCGTCTTCTTTTTTTTGCTGTGTACCATAATGATTACTCTTCTCCATAAGAGTAATCATTGACGATAATTTTTCTACTCCTAAAATCAGGACTAGTAGTATCTTCGGTTGTAACAGTATAATAATACAACAAGTCCCCATCTTTATTTAAAGGAAACCTCGGATCATATGTATTGAAGATTAACTGATCGTACATTATTTCTTCAGATTTACGATCATTCTCTCTTTTGATTATTAATTTATCTAAGAAATATTTTATAAGACTTAATGTCTCATTAACATCAATTCCTAATTGTAAACCTTCAATATACATTGGAATAGATAATCTATACATCATTTCACAAGTTATTATTTTGATATCATAGATTTCGTCTCCCACTAATTCTCCAGAATTTATAATGTCATTAGGAGATACAATACTATCTTTATAATTAATACTTCCATTATATACCCCTTGAAAGTATTTAGTTAAAGCTACATTTGAATCCCTATCATCTAAATCTTTATAATTTTCTTTAGGTATCTGTACAAATTTCTGGATTTCAATATCTTCTTCTCCGTCGTGTTTACATACCCCTCTAATCTTAAAGGATACTACATAATATCCAACTAAATTAGATCTCACTAGATCTTCAAAATTTATCTTAATATTAGATTTTGGATATTGTTCAGAATAGATTTTATTTAATTTGTTACTAACCAATTTAGCTATTGGCTTTATTGTGGTTATGTAATCCCTAACTTTTGGATATTTTCCACAATTATGTGTTTCTTTTTTATTTGAGAACGCTGTCTCCTGTATTTCGAATAAGAAATTCAAATACTTACCGTCATTAGTGTCAGACTGTAATACGTGAATGACTCTATCGCTATTAAAAAATCCATTCTTTTTTCCATCCTCTGATTCAATTCTTATTACATCTCTATCCCAATTGAATTTTAGAGGATCGCAAAATTCAATATTAGCGTATACTGTTTTGATAAAAGGATCTCTATCGTCCGGATCTACTTCCTCATTTAATTTTTCCGCAGGAACACCAGCTTTATCTAAACTAGCTTTTCGCTCTTTTTCTTCTTTTTCTAATTTTATTACTCCTTTTTTAATTTTTCTAAAGAGTATAGCACCAACCGCTAATGTTATAGTGATGCCAATGAGAGTTCTTACTGTTTTCATCGTTTTTTATATTTTCTTCGGTGATTATTATAGTTATAACTCAATTTTATATAATTTTCATAAAATATCTAATAAAGTTAATACTTAATTCATCTCCCACAGTTTCATCAGGTTAACTTTAAATAGCGTTTATGCTGCCATACTAAATGACTGTCTTTTTCCCATTTTGATATTCGAATTTGCTTTGATTTCTATCAAAATTTTTACCATCTGCGCAATGGTACAAATCCCAGCCGCGATTAATGCAAATTTATTACCAACAGTTTTTAAAAGTTGTTGTACTCTTCCAAAATCGCGAGTATTGCTTGGCATATTAAATTTCTTTCCGAATCCCAAAAAATCTGACAATCCAAATAATTTTCCTAACATAGTCTTGTTTGTTTTTAATTGTTTTACTTTATGTTTTAACGTTTTTTTCTTTGTCTACTCTCAATTATATCGAGAGTTCCAGCACAACCTAGAGCTACTAAAAAAGTTACTCCGGCTATACAAATTGATTTAACGGACGCTTTTGAAAATATTTCTGCCGTTACAAATAAAAATTTTTTAAATCTCTCCATTTTTTTTGTTTTTAAATTTAAGTTGTTAATATTTATTTTAATTATCTCTGTCTCTTTACTTAACGCAATCAGCTTAATATGCTATTTATAGACGCTGATTCGTCTTTACTATTCTTGTTAATCTTTAATATGGGAGGGAATCAATAGCTTAGATATACATATCTTCTATTTACCCTCCCTGAGAACAACAATTAACAAGAATTATGTTGTGTTTCTGATTCTTCTTTTAAATTATTTTCTAATGTTATTTTCATTCTATTAGATTTTTCATAACCTAAGTAAAAAGATGGTGGAGTAAGGCCTCTCATTTACCTTACTCCACCTATAATTATAATCATACTCGAAGAAATTCCGATTCTTCTTCGTTACTCGGCACCCTGTTCTTTGTTAGTAGGATCTGAAGGAATTTCTTCTACACTACTACCGCCTTTATATTTTTTCAATAAAGACTGTCCGTAGATCTTTATCCCTTCTCTATTATTATACACAAAAGAACCGGCTACACCAGTTACGACACCCAATACGAATGTTATAATTCCTTTTTTCATAATTTTTCCTCCTTTGTTTGATTACAATTTATTAAATCCTTTAATCGGGCGAGTATTTACTCCACCGCCCATATTACCACCATTATTATAATTAGGTTGTTTTACTACATTAACCACAGGTGGCTCACTTACTTGTTGGCTTGGAACTTCTGGTTGTTTTTTCCCGAATAAATTTTTAACTCCATTGCCAAATTTTTTTAATCCAGAAACAGTACCTGCTTCTGCATTTTTTACTTTATCGGGGTTACTAGCTCCTAACATACAGCCAACCCCAATCAATACTCCTCCAGCTAAAGTGCATCCTATCACTTTTAACCACGGAAATTTTTTCTCTTTTTTTTCAGTTTTTTCCATAATTCTTTTAATTAATTGTTAAAATTGTTGTTAATTATTCTCATTAATAAGGCTTTAACCGTTTAATAAACGGTGGAAAAATTAATTCTTTAAATTATATATCATTACGATTATAATCTATAACTATAGTTGTTATAAAGTTTTAATTTGTATGAATTATATAATTTAAAGAATCTTTTTCATATATAAGAATTATAAGGTTTTAAAAACGGAATAAAAATCCTGTCCTAAAATTTAGGACAGGTTATCTTATCATAATTAAAAATTAAATTCATCAAATGGTATATAAACTCCATTAACTTTCATCATTAATCCTACAACCATGTGATTAAACTGTTGTCTTATGGTATTGAAAATATTAAAATATGTTTCCATACTCTCATTATATAATAATATTTTTTCACTATTATCATATTCTATATAAAGATGTGATACTCTAAATACGTTATTAGTATCTTTATCAACCTCATATAGTACATCAACATCTTTTATTTTACCATCTTCAATATATGATTTAGATATATAAAAAAGTTTATTATTCATTACTTCAATAACATCAGGATTATCTTCTAATTTAAATAATACTGCTCTACTTGATGCAAGAACAATTCTTTTTCCAAATGCAGAATGATCTTCATATTGTACTGGCTGAATCCAAGATCTTTCACAATTATCAAAAGTAATCTTTGTAATAAAGTTACCCTTCCTTAGAGAAAAACTATTATTTATATTAAATTCCATATTATTTATTAATTTTATAGTGTTTATATCTAATATTTAACATTATTTTTTCTAAAAGATCTATATCTGGTTCATCTGGAAGAGATGATTTTTCAAACTCTTCCTGCATATTTTCTTCTAGATTTTCTACATATCTCATTATTTCATCATAAGTTACCCCATGATTTTTTATCTTGAGTAACCAATCCCTATCAATATTTGTTCTATCTAACAACATTCCTTTTCCTTGAGCCATCTCCTTAGCCATAGTTAGTATTCGAACGCAAGTAGACATATTTTTAGCATCAAAATCATATCCTTTATTTAATTGAAATCTTTGTTCATTCCTATTATTTACCCATTCCCAATATCTCTTATAATCTACACAATGCTGACTATAAGCTCCAGAATTAAATTGGAAATAGCAAATAGGTTCATCTCTTTCACTAATAGGAATACTAGATAATCTTATTTGACTAGTTAATCGATCATCTTTATCTAAAATTCCACGATATCCAATAGGCTTTCCACTAGTCAATACTGTATTATACATCTGTTTGTATTTATCTAACTCCCAACTTTCATAATTTTTTACATATAGCTTTAAGAATGTATCTAAGGATATGTTTTTATCTGCTCCCCAATCATAAAATAATGCATAAGATTCTACTGTATTAGGAAGTCTAGAAACTCCACAATATTCTTGTTTTAATCCATTATCTCTTAACCATTTAGTCAACGTCCATGTTCCAATTCCTACTGGTACTTGGCAAAAATCTAGAGGAGTTTTTCTTTCTTTAACTTGAGATGGATCAATATTAATTGCTTTTTTTAAACCTTTTGCTTTTTTTATCTGACTAACTGCATATCCTGCAAATGGTTTAAAACATTTTTTAGTTATTAAACTATCTTTAATATCCCATAGTGGTTGAAGTAAAGGTGAAAAATATTTAATATGTTTTTCAGGAGTAAACAATGATACTAAAGCTTCTGGATTTGATTCCCCTAACTCTTTAAAATATTTTCCTAATTCATCCCAGTAATCATCATTTTTTTCAGATTTTACCATTGATAATTTATCCTTTCCACTTCCAATAAACCAATCAATAGGACCTATAAATACACCAAAAGTATCTATATCCGAAGTTTCTGTATTTAAACCAAATAGGTGAGATCCCCTTATGCTTTCAAATAATAAATCTCCATTTTTTCTAATTTTTTCAAAACTCAGCATAACTTTATTATTTTATATATATATCATTTATAAGGAATTTAACTTAAGTTAGTAGAATTTTAAGGATTATATATGAAAATAAAGAGAGGAAGTTAACTTCCTCTCTTTATTCTTTTTATAAACTAGATATAAATTTTTTAACAGATCCAGAGATCATTTGAGAGATACTCATTTCATTTGTCATTTCTCCTGAAGTTACGAATTCCCAACATGCTCCTCTTTTCTTAACAAATGCTCCTAAAACTAATGCTTTTTTCCCTTCAAAATCAGGATTATTATCCATTTTAAAGTTAGCAAAAGTTTTTAATTGTTTAATGTCTGCTTCTGATGCTATACTGGAATTACTAGAGTATATCTTCATTTCAGCAAACGGAATCTTATCGAATACCAAACATTCTTTACTTCTATCTGTATGTTGATATATATTCAATATAACAACTATATATGCTATATCTTTTGATAAATTGTTTACATCTATCCTAATAATTTCATTATCCTTATCTAAATTATCAAGAGTAGAACCATTTAAATCATCTCCATAGTGTTTAATAGCTCCGTCCCTACTTAATTTATTATGATAATAAATTGTTTCTAAAAGTTCTTTATTTTTATTATAAATCAATATACTAGAATCCAAATCTATATCTAGAGTTTTATCTTCTTCACAATTTAATAAAACTTTTTCATCTCTCATTTCACATGGTCCTATATGAAGGAATTTTTGAAACCAATTTCCAGTATATACAACCTCTCTTTTTGAAGAATAAGTTTTATTACCAGGAATAATTACCTTTCCCCAACGAAGTCCGGTATAAATATAATTATAATTATCCCCTAAATTTTTTTTAGATAAAACTACCTTTTCATTCTTTTTCAAGTTAATAATTTGTTGTTCCATAAATTTTTAATTTAAAATTGTTAATGATCATTACATATATAAGAATTATAAGCCCTTAAATTTCTTATATGTGTAATTATAAATGTATAAAATATGATAATAAAATCACCAAACAAATTAGTAGAAGATACTAAAAAATCTTCTACTTACGTATTTTTAGCAGGTCCAATTCAAGGAGCACCAAATTGGCAAAATACCTTACCTGAAATCAATGGAGTTACGTGGATCTCTCCCAGAAGAGATAAAGTAAATGGAACTTTGGGAGAAGATGACTTTTCTTTTCAAGTCCAATGGGAACAGAAAGGATTAGCTATATCTGATATAGTTTTATTTTGGATACCTAATCCTATAGAAGAAATTCCAGGGAGAGATTATGCACAGACTACTAGAATGGAGTTACTCGAGAACTTAGCGTTAGGGAAAAAAGTAATTTTAGGTATTGAAGAAGGAATTCATGCTAGGAGATATATGACATTTAAAGCTAGAGAGTACGGAATTAAAAAAGTACATAATACTCTAGAAGATTGTTTATCTGAATTAAGAGAATATTTAAATAATAGAAAAGATAGTATATTCTTTACTTCAGATACACACTTTAGCAGTAATAGAACCTTAGAATTATCTAAAAGACCATTTAATGATACAGTTGATATGGATTTTGCTATGATTAGTAGATGGAATAAAATAGTAACCCCAGGATCTACGGTCTATCATTTAGGCGATTTTGGAGATTATAATATGTTAAGATACTTAAATGGTAATATTAAATTAATTTTGGGAAATTATGAAAAAGATGAATTAGGAAAATCATTATCTTTAGTAGATTACTTAGAGAAATTAAAATCTTATGGTTTTTCTGAAGTGATAATGAACTATGATACTATTGATCTTCCAGAATATCCATCTATAGTAATGTCCCATAAACCTTTAGATGCAAAAAAATATAGAATTGGGGATAATTACTGTTTATTCGGACATATTCATGGAAGGCAAAAGGTAAAAGAGTTTGGAATTGATGTAGGAGTTGATTCATCTAATTTTACTCCAATGTCTATAGAAGATGTGTCATTTTTCTTTAATGCACTAAAAAATAAATACTACGATGATGAGGTATTTTCATAAGTAAAAAATAAAAGATAGAGATTAGAATCTCTATCTTTCTTTTCTTTTGCTGTAAAATCCTTATATTTGTATATTAATTATATAAAATATATGATTCAAAATTTTGGCGAATTCGTATTTAACGTTAAAAAATATTGTAAAGATTACTGTATTACTGAATGTTCCGCTAAATGTCCTTTTAATAATTCTAATTACAAATATAATGATTCAATTATATTAGATTCAAGAGGATTTTATAAATTAAAGATAGGAACTAAAGTAGAAGTTAGATCTTTAAGGTGGTTTAAAGATAATTTTCCTGATTTAGAAGAAACTTTTAATAATAAAGATGAAAATAAATATTACGTATCTGACGTGTTTAATACTGTAATAGACTCTGAATTTAAAAAATATATAGGAGAAACTTTTACTATATCTAAAATATTTGAAGATAATCAAGTTATTGAGATGTTTGGAATAAGATATGCTTTTTTAGAAACAGGAAATATGTCTTGGTCACCTATGTTATTTACATCAAATTCAAGAGAAGATTATTACTTAGTTGATTTTTATGATCATTGTGAAAATTATTGTAAAAATGAATGTTCAGAAATATGTCCTTTATTTAAATTTCTAATATAATACTACAATGTCATTTAATATAGGAGATAGTATAAGAATTAAACCTAAAGAATATTTTGATAAAAATTATAAATTCTATTCAGGATATTATTTTAATAGGATAAATAATAATGTTGAAGCTACCCCAGATATGGTTCAGCATTTTGGGGAAACTACAAAAATACATGATATTAGATATCTAGAGTTTAATAAGCAACAAGCATATTACTTAGAATGTAATAAAGATGGAGGATATTGGAAAGATAATATGTTTGAATTAATATCTGATGAAGAAAATATACTAGATTCTGTAAAAAATTACTGTAGAAAATTCTGTATTTCAGAATGTTATGAAGAATGTCCATTATATAAACATAAAATCAAACTATTATGAATAGATTAGAATTAGCAAAATTAATAGAAACAGAATTCGAAGATATGATGATTTTAGAAACAAAAAATGGTACTATCTTTGGAGGTCCAGAGGGAATGGATGCATTTGAATTATATGATAATAAAATAAAAATATTTACAGGATATGATCATAGTGTAATACATGATTTATCAAATATGTCAAAAAAAGATATAATAGAACTATTAGAAAAAAATTATTTTAATAGATATAATTTTTCTAATGATCCATATGCAATGATTAGTCCTTTAGATTATTACTATAATCTAAAATTTATAAATAACATGTGTTATAATTCTAACGGGGTTATAGAACTAACAAAAGGAAAAATAATACTAAATCAAGGAGAAAAAATATTTAATGTAACAGAAAATACATTATTCATAGATATAGAAAATTTTTTTAAAACTAACGGAATTATAAAATCTATAAAAAATCAATGAAGAATTTAACAATTGTTATAGGAGTCATAGGTGAAAATCTTAAAAATGGAGTAGTATTTTCCCAATTTCCAGAATCTGGAAAACATCCAAAAGAACAAATAGAATGGGTAAATAGATTTATCTCTTCTGAAGATTTTCCTGATATGAATAGAGTTATAGGAACTTTTAGTGATTATATAATAAGAGAAATAAATTACCTTATAATGATTGGGAAACTTTCTCCTGATAAAGTAATTGCAATAGATGAAAATGGATACAGATTAAAAGTTGATGAAACTGGATTTGAGGTTCCATCTATAGATGAAACAATTGATAATCAAAATGATAGAATTGAAGAAGCTTATTACAATCTAAAATATCCAGACAATGAAGAAAACGAAGATTAAAAATTTATTTAATAAAAATCATATTACTATAACTAAAAAAGAAAATTGTAGTAATGATACTGTAAGTTGTAGTATTAGATTAGTTGAAAAGGATACTGACGATTATAGTTACTATTCTATAAGAAAACGAAATCAGACTAAAGAGATTATAAAATGTAAATCTCCTTTAGGGTTTTATTACAATAAAACCGTATATAATAATAGAACTAATACGTCTCCTTCTAGTAAAATTAGAAAAATAGAAATATTACTAAAGGACACTTCTTATGAGTTATCATATTATATTAAATATGGAGATACTACTCTAAGCAAGGAAAATCGTCCATGGGAGATAGTAGAAGGAGATCCTAGTTTTTCAGATAAAATGGCTAATAGTTTATTAGAGGAAATTAATAAATTATTAGATATTTTAAGTGACAATAAAATAAAACCGAATGTATATAAAAAAGCATATTCTTATTCTAATTATAAATCGTATAGTGGAGAGATTACTATAAGTGATTTGAAAATAATTTTGTATGAAGAATTATTTGGGGATAAGAACGGTATTAGATACCAAACTGATTCTGAAAAAATAGTATCTCACGGATTTGATTTAAAAACTAGTTTTAGAAAACCTAAACAAAAATAATATGTATAAAGAGAATACAAAAAGATTTATGATAATCTTTAATACTTGGTCCAGCTATTCTTTTAATGAAGAAGTAACCGAATTTGATAATTTAGAAGATGCTCAAGAACATATAAACTTAATAGAAGAAGTTTATAAAGATTATGATGGGAAAGATAGTAAAGGATATTCGAAAAAGCTTGGATATGTATTACTTGATTTTTCTAAACAAAAAATTCTTAAATGGAGTAATTCTGGAGAAATATATCGATGTGGGAAAAAATATGATAAACTAGAATTAAAAGATATATTCTTTAGAGGAAATAATGAAGTTCCTGAAGATTATCAATGGGATTCCGGAGAGTACGAAGGATGGTTACAATATAGATGGGGAGATGGAAAAAATGCCATTAACTATGAAAATAGAAATGAACTGAAGAAAATTAATGAATCTAAAGCATTATTAAGAGAGTCTATTAATTCTTCTACTATTTCTGAAGAAGAATTAATACAAAATAAATTTGATAAAGATATTGAAAAAGAATTATCATGTCAGAAAATAGATCGATGGTAATAGGAAGCCTTGTAGAAATTGAACCTGAGTACTTTAATAAAATACTTAAGGATATTTTCTATTATAATACAAACCCTAAAGATAAAAATATAGGAGTAATATTAGGGGATTATAATAAATATAATGATGGGTATTTTATAGGATTAGTTGGTTTAGTTAATTCTGTTGGAGATAAAGTTCACTTTGTTCCTGTTGATAAGATGAAGAAAATTCTATCAAAGGCTGAATTAGATATTATAGATTTTTGTGAAAATTACTGTATAGTAAAATGTAGTGAAGAATGTAAATTTTATAATTACAAAAATGAATATAGAGAAATTATTAAAAAAACTAATAGAGGATGATAGAAAAAAGTGGGATAAAGTCTATATATTAGTAGATATTCACGGAACTGTATTAAAGCCGAGTTGGAGTAATATTAAAGAGTCTTTTGAATATTATAATTATGCTAAAGAATCTCTTAGAGTATTATCAAAAATTCCAAATATAGTTCTTATCCTGTGGTCATCTAGTTATTACAGTAAATTATTACTGTATCAAGAAAAATTTAGAAAAGATGGTATTAATTTTAAATATATCAATGAAAATCCTGAAGTAACTAATGGAGATTATACTTGTTTTGATATTAAACCATACTGTGATTTAGGAATAGATGATAAATTTGGTTTTTCTCCAGAAAGTTGGGAAGATATTTATAAATATTATTTAGTAGATTATGAAGAATTTGGATAAATTTATAGTATATAATTCTTGGATAGCCAAGTTAATTATACCTAATTTTAAATATATAATGCTGTTTGGATTTGTATTAACGAAATCAGATAAAGAGAATTTTAAAGAAAATGATAAAGTACATGAAGGAATTCATTGTTTGCAATATTGGGATTGTTTTCTATTTATAGGATTGCCTATTTTCATATTAGCATTAACTTCTTTAATATTATGTAATATAATTTCATGGAAATTAAGTCTAACTATACTGATACCATTTACGATATACTATATTTGGTATGGATTAAATTGGTTCTATCAATTAATTACTATAGGATTTAATCATGAAGCTTACAGAAATATTATATTTGAAAGACAAGCATATAGTATAGAAAATTTATTTAAATCTACCGGAAACATTAATGAAATTAACTATAAACACTTTTCTTGGATAAAATATTAAAATACATGAATGTAGATTTATTAAAAATAGGATCAAATAACTTTTTTATATTTTATGAAATAAAAACTAAGGAGTTTTTAGAAGAACTATGTCAATTTAATGAAAATATTGATGGATTCTTTTTTAATAACTATGATGAAGAATTGTTTAAATTTATAAGTGAAAAAGGAAAATTAATAGGGTTAATTACTGAACAATTTCCATCAAACGAAATACTTAGTAATGTTAATTTTATAAGATATAAAAATAAAATATACGAAGTTCAATTATCTAGAGAAGTAGATGAAAATTATAATCCAATATATGGATTATTAGAATTGAACTAAAAAAGAAAGGACTAATGTCCTTTCTTTTTTTATTCCTTTAAAGCCTTATAGATGTATATTAATAAATTAATTAAAAAATTATGAAAGAAGATACAAAAAATGCATTAATTAAATTAGCAATTGGGGCCGTTATAGGGAAAATTGCTGAATATGGAGTAGAGTACGCTATAGAAAAATTAGATAGAGAAAAATCTAATAAATATAACATAGAGAGAAAAAGCATTATAGAAAATTTTAAAATCACCTGTAATAATCTAATAAATAACATTGAAGATAAAAATTCAACAGAAGATACAATACAACTTAATTACAAATTATATCTTGAGACTGTAACATTAACGTATGAAAAGTTGCAGGAATTAAATTTAAAGGATAATACTTCTGTAGGATTAAGAAATGGATTTTATTATCAAGGAATAATGAGAACATTAAAACAAGAGTTTGACGATAGATTATATAAGGTAATAAGAACAAAGGGAAACTAACCCTTTGTTCTATTTTTCTCTTCATATAACTCTTTTTCCTTATATTTGTAAACTTTAAATTATGTTTAATGTTATGTATATAATTATTTTAAATTATGAAAAAGGTGAGCTTATAAAGATAAAGCTCACAGAAGAACAAAGAAATAAATTAGATAGTTGTGATAATGAAGAAGAATTTATTTCCGAATTAGGAGATAAATATAATTTTCATATAAACAATTGTGAATGGATGATAACATTTGATTATAAAGAAAGGGTTTATGGAGAAGAAAAATAATATCTTAATTATTCCAGATGTTCATGGAAGAGAATTTTGGAAAAATCCAGTAGTTAAAGAAATAGGCAATGTAGAAAAAATAGTGTTTTTAGGAGATTACTTAGATCCATATCCTCAAGATAATATAAATATTGAAACAGCTATAAATAATTTTAAAGAAATTATACAGTTGAAAAAAGATAATCCTGAAGATATAATACTATTATATGGAAATCACGATTTACATTATATAGATTATATGGGAATGGATATATTTCCATGTAGTAGATATAATAAAGCCTATTCTAAATATATAGAATCTTTAATTACAGATAATAAAGATTTGTTTAATTTATTCTATAGAAATGGAAAATATGTATTTTCTCATGCAGGAATAGAAAAAGAGTGGATGAGAAAATATTGCAAATGTGAATCATTAGATGATCTAATAAAGGATGAGACGAAAACTAAAGGATGTTTATGGGTCGTTGACTACTTGAGAGGAGGATTCGAAAATTATGGTTCTCCTGTTTGGTCAGACGTTAGAGTATTTAGAAATGAGTTTGATGGAATATTTCAAATATTTGGACATACTCAATTAAGCAAAGAATATTTTGGGCCTGTTAGTGGAATATATGAAACATTTGCTTGTTTAGACTGTAGAAAATGTTTTTTATTAGACTTAGATGATCAATCAATTATAAGTTATGATAACAACAATTAGAATAAAGAAAGAAATGGAGTTGAATTATATTCAAGTAAATTCTTATGTAAGATATTGGGAAGATGGATCAATAAATGGAGTTCCAGATAATATAGATGATCCTGAAATGCCATGTGCAGAATATAGAAGGGAATTTGAAGAATATAGATGGTGTCCTGTTATAAATATTGACACTGGAAAAATAATGGGATGGCCAAAAGGAGTGAAAGCTAATATTCATTATAAAGTTTGTGATGAATTTATTTGTAACGTTGTAGACTCTAATAATTATCCACATATTGAATATGATGGATATGTTCCTAGATTTATGTCTCCTATGGAAGAAAATTATGGAGATTATATAATAATGTCTATAGATGATAATGGATATATAGAGGGATGGAATATAAATTTAGTAGAAAAATTTATTAAAGAGTATAATGAATAGAAGTGATAAAGCTTTGTTAAAAAATGAAGAAGATTTATTAAATCTTGGTTTTAGTCAAAAATTTATCTCTGAGAGAAAAAATTTTTTAGGAAAAGTAGTAACTATTAGCTACGCAGATTCAGATTCTGACGGTGAATTATTCTACTATATAGAAGAAGATAATCGTTTCTATAGATGGTATGAAAAGTTGTTTGTAGGTAATAAAAGTTACTTAGACTTATCTAAAAAAGTGAAAGAATACTGTAAAAATTACTGTATACAAGAATGTTCTAAAGATTGTCCACTAAATATAGAAAAATTATGAAAATATATAAACGAAATAAATTATATATAGCTATCGATTTCGATGGAACTTGTGTAACACATCGTTTTCCTGAAGTTGGTGAAGATATAGGCGCTGAACCAGTATTAAAAAGTCTTGTAGAAAAAGGTCATAAGTTGATACTAAATACAATGAGACCTAAGAAATTACAAGAAGATGCTATAAATTGGTTTAAAGAAAGAGATATACCTTTATATGGAGTTAACTATAATCCTACACAAAAAATGTGGACGGATTCTACAAAAGTTTATGCGAACATTTACATAGATGACGCAGCCCTAGGAACTCCAGTTAAAATAGATGAAACCGGTAGACCGTATGTAGATTGGGAACTAGTAGAGAAGATTTTAAAAAATAATGAAATATTATAACTATGGGATGTTTTTGTATTAATGGATATGTATCTCATTTGCCTATAATAGAGGGAGATAAATGTTTTGCCTTAATAGGTCTATTTGATAAAAATAGATTATGTGATGATATTTGTTCAAGGTTTAGTCCATTTATTCCAATAGCTTTACCAATATTTGGGGAGTATAATGATTATGGATCTCTTGAAAATATTACTAGAGATAATAATGTTGAAATAATTGAAAAATTCTTTAAAAAAGATATTGAATCTATATTATCTAATCCTAAAGATATTATAGATGATGATAATATTAAAGAATTATTTAATTATCGGAATAGTAATAAAGAAATTTCTCTATCTGTAATAATTGATCATAGTTTTATATATGATGAAATTAGTAATATGGCAAATTTTATAGATTTAGAAGGAGCATACGAAGTTTCAAAAAAGACATTTGATGCATTTACTAAATATTATGATAAAGATTATTATGATCATAAAGATTTTTTAAAAGATTATGGATATGTAGATGGAAAAATGTTTTTCTGTGCAGAATCTTGTTATATACTGTGCAATAAAGAGACTGATTATAGAATATATAGACCATTAATTCATCCATATTTTTATCATGTAGGGACTTGGAATGATGATAAATATGAGTTATATTTATATAGAAAAAAAGATACAGCAAATTATCTAATGAATAATATGAAAGATGAGTATTTAAAGTATGTAAACTTTAATGAAAATTCAAAATTTTACGGGTTAAAGTACTTTCCTAATACCTCATCTTCTCAATTTGGATCAGATGATGTTCCGGCTATTAGCAAATTAATAAATTCTATTAATAATTTTATTAACAATAAATTAAAAGAATTAAATAAATAATTATGGAGAGAAAGGAAAATAATTCTAAAGGAGTATTTGTAGTTAATCAACCAAAACATTTAATAGCTACTATAATAGTAATAGATGATATACTACCTTTGCCTGAACCAATACATAAAGTATTATGTAAACTTTCGGAAAAAACAGATATAATGTTTATTTTTAAAAGTCCATCTTTTAATAAAGTACATAAAGATAAATTTGCTTCCTTATATCAAGGATGTTCTTGGATTGATAGTACGAATGAATTAGTGTCGATTAGTTTATTTAACATATTACTATATTGTACAAAAATTTTTAATAAACATTTAGGATATCTTATAATTAGTAGTGAATCATTATTAGATGAAAAAATTTTTTCAGATAAATTTTTTAATAATTTAGAACAAATAACAGAAAGTACAGTAACTAAACCTATTTATAAAATAAGAAGACTAAGTAGTGACGAACTATATAGGTTTTATTCAAAATCAATTGATGAATTAAATAAAGAAGAGATAAAAAGTATTGGATTTAATTTATTTAAATTCTTACTTCCAGATATAGAAGATAGTACAGATAAAGCAATTGATTGTAGACACTGTACTTGGACCTCTGACAGTAATGCTCTATTCCTAAAAATGAAAATAGTAGAAAATATTGTTATTAAGTGTAGCACAGGAGGATTTAAAGAATATATTAAAACATTTACTGATAATGATTCCAGATATTTTATAGTAAATATAATAAAATTAATGGGAATAGAAAATATAGATTATAATTTAGAAGACTTAGATATTAAAAAATTAAAATAATGACTACATATAAACAGTATGGATATAATTCTAAATATCCAAATAAAATAGAAATTTGGAGATGGGGAGAAAAAGTTCCCGAATGGATAAGTGATAAAGCTAAAGTTACTTTCATTGACGGAGAAGGAAATATAACTTTAGAATCTAGAGATATTAATACTGGTGGAGTAGAAATAATGTCTTCCTCTGGCACAGATGTATTTATTAAATTAGAATCTAAATCAGATATAGTATGTAAAGATACGGAGGATAGTAATAATATCATAGTTCTTTCCCCAATACAGTTAAACTTATTATATGAACCAATTAAATAATTAAAATTATGAATTCAATTAATGATAATAATTACAAACAAATTCTTAGTGAGAATGAAGCAGTATTAGTAGATTTTTCAGCAGCTTGGTGTGGACCTTGTAATAGCTTAGCTCCAATAATTGAAAAATTATCTAACGAGTATAAAGATAAAGTCTACATATGTACATGTAATATAGATGAATGTCCCGAATTTGTAAGCATTTCTGGAATTAGAAATATTCCTACATTATTTTTCTATAAAAATGGGGAATTTTATACAAGATTAGTGGGATTAATTAAAGAAGATGTTATAAAAGAATGTATAGAAGAACTTCTTAAAGATCTGAAAAAATTACAGGATACAGAAACCCTTTAAAATCTTATAATTGAAATAGTATAAATATATATTTAACAACTAAATCAAACAAAAATGAAAAATTCAGAAAAAAGAATGTTGAAAAAACTATTGGGAGTTTATAACACATGTGCAGATATTATCGATAAGTGGTATGAACCAACTATCTTAGTTGATAATAAAGGAATAGTAAGAAAAACAACATTCCCAAGTAATAATCATCTTAAAAAACAAATTGAAGTAAAAATTCAAAAAGTTAAAGAAAAGATGAGTAGTAAGTAAAAAAATAAGAAGGATCCAGTTGGATCCTTCTTTTTATTTATTTCCTATTTTTATTATTATTTCTCCTTCAATACTATTTACCACTGCTTTCCAAACATCATCGTATTTATTATCTAGTATCTCCTTACTTTCAACTACTAAATAAACTATAGATTCTTTTATAGAATTTTTATCATAAATAATACTGATAACATCGCTCATTATTAAGATAATTCTAATATCATCAGGACATTCTATAATTTCAGTATTATAATGTAATAATAATTTTGTTGGAGAAATTTGATAAAGTATAAATAAATCATCTCCTAGTGGAGCTTGTTTATTATCATATATTTTCAATAAATTTAGTTCTCTAATCATTTTCGATAATTAATAATAAAAATCTCCTGTCCTTCTTTGGATTGAGTAATATCTCTATAAAGAGAAGATATTTTTAAAATATCTAAACCTATTATATTATAGAAAAACATACTTCCAGAAGAATGTTTAGAAGAAAATACATATAACATTAGTTCACTCTCTCCTTTATTAGGATTATTAGTTATTTTTATATTAAAACTTCTAGGAGGTTCTATTATATCTTCATCATAAGTTAATAAAATTTTATTTTCATTTATTAAAAATAAATTTATATATTTACATAAATCTCGTGAGCTTATCAGATCTTGAACATCAGATAAACTATATTGATGTGTTTCTAGTAAACTTAGATTAAAATTTTTTAAAAAAATTGGAATAATAGATAGTTCTCTCATGTTAACGAAAAATATATTTCATTATTTTCTAAATCTGTATTAATAATATCAATATTCGTATATTTTTTAAACATCTTATCTCTAACAAGAAAATCATAAGAATTATAAGATATTATCAATACGTCACAAAATATTCCTAATTGCAAATTATAAGGACTTATTATTATAGGATTATAATAAAGTTTTAATGATTTATCATCAATCTTATAAACTATAAACCCTTCCTTTAAACTTTCTCTTATATTATTATCTTTTTCACTATTTACTAAATAATTATTACCTGATATTATATATTCTTTCATATCATTATTATTTAGTACATCTAAAACTTTTCCCATAAAATATTAATTAAGTTCATTATATAAAAATTTCTCAAGATAGGGATTTTCGAAAAATAATCCTCTAACTAATCCTAACTTTAAGCCTAATAAGCAATTTTTATTTTCTGGCAAATTCATATAGTGTAGGCTAATAAATTCTCCATTATCTATTATATCTGGAGTAATTTTAGATATATGTATATACTTATTTTTAGAACCTCTAGAAAAATTTAAAACCATAGTAGTACTTTTACTAAATACTAAATTAATAAAATCATTATTAACTATTTCATTAAGATTTTTTCCAATATAAACTACAGTAGATTTATTTCTAATTACTCTTGAAGAAAAGAAATAATATCTAATTAAAAATTTTTCTAAATTAGTTCCTCTTATTAACCTATAATAAGAAGAAAAATTTATAACTATACAATCATTACTTACATCATTTATATCAATGGTTGTAACTTCATACTGTATATTTTTCTTTTTCAAATCATTAGTTAATTTTAAATCCATTCTAGGATTTTTTCCTACCTCTATACCTAGATAATTATATTCCAGTTGTTCCATATTTATTTATATTTTAACTTCTTATATAAGGAATTAAACATCATATATAATCCCTTTAAAATCTTATATATGACAAATTTAATTTATTAACAATTTAAAAAATTTTTAAAATTATGATTACTTTTATTGTAGTTATCGTTTGTATCTTAGCATTGTTTTTATGGTTTAAGTATAAACTAGCTAAGAATAAAAAACCGGAAGATCGCTCGGCAGTTGAGACTATTCTAGTTTCTCAGGGTGTAAAAGGAAGAAGATCTTTAGAAGAAGCTGCAGGACAAATTAGAACTGCTGAAATCTCTAAAGAAGAAGGTATTCAGAGAACAAAAGACGCTATCGCTCAATTGGACGCTGATTACAAGACTGAAATGAAAAATATGATTCTTCATCAGTCTAAATTATCTGAAAAATTAAATAATAGTTTCAAATTAGAACCAGGGAAACTAGAAGCAAAAGCACGATCTAGTAAGAAAAAGATGGAAGAAGCTCAAGCTGCTGGAAAAACTGCAGTTGCTGAAGCTCATAAGAAAAATGCCCTTATGTATCTTTCTCAAAAATCTAAAGCTTTAGAAAGAATTGCAAAAACTGAGAAAACTCTTCAAGATCTTGAAGTTAATATTGAATTGGCTTCAGCAGCTTATGAAGGAAGAAAGGGTGTATTACAAGAATATCTAATGGACTTTGAAGCAATGACAACAGCTATCAGTGCAGCTAAATTTAATGAGTCTATGGAACAGATTCAAGCTTTGCGTCGTGAAACAGTAGATAAATTAACTGCTCAAAATGCAGAAATTGAAGCAGATAATAGAATTTCTGGACTTTCTGATCCTGGAAATGTAGCTAATGTAGATACTGCCGCATTTGAAGATGAATTCAACAAACTTTAATTAAAATAGAACAATTAACAATTTAAATTATGGCAATTAATTTAGTTAAGGGAGAAAATATTAATCTCTCTAAAGAATTTGGTGGTGAAACTAAGTGGAGATTGGGATTATCTTGGGATCTTCCTAACAATGGAGGTGAAGAAGTTGATCTAGATTCATTTGCATTCTGTCTTAATGATAGATATGAAAACGGAGGAAAGATTGTTGATATTGATCATGTAGCAGCATATTTCAATGCAAATGGTGCAAATAAAGAAAAAACTACTTTCATTAATGCAGATGGTAAACTCGGATTTAAGAGTATTGATGATTGTGTACGATTGTTAGGTGATAATCGTACCGGAGCAGGAGAGGGAGATGATGAAACGATTGAAATAGATCTTTCAAAAGCAGATCCAAAAACAAAATCTATTCTCTTAGCCGTAAACATCTACTCACCTAAAGGAATTAATTTTGGAATGGTAAGAAATTCTATGTGTAAACTTTATAAAAAAGATTCAGATGTTCCAGAATTATGCTATGAATTAAAAGAGGATTACTCAAGATTTAATTGTTTAGCTGTTGCTGAATTATATCAAAGAAATGGAGAATGGAAAATCCAAGCTCTCGGTGAAGGAGAAACCGATTTTGAAGATTTCTTAAGAAAGATTGGTATTCCGGTTTAATAAATAACTATAAAGGAACTTACAGTAAGTAAGTTCCTTTAATTTTTTCCTTCAAAGCCTTATATGAGAGAATTAATAAATATTGTTAATAATTTAATAAGAAAATTATGAAAAAGAAAACAAAAAGAAATTTAATTATTGGAGGAAGTATTGCTAGTATTTTGCTCGGAATTATCGGATGGAGAATGTATCGATCAAGAGATTATTCTATAAGAATGACCTTAAGTGATGGGAAGAATCCAACATTAAAAGTACCTTCTGGAAAAGAATTGATGTATGATTCATTTAAAGGAAAAGAAATTGGGAAAAAATTTAAAGATGTGAATTTTGTTGTAGTTGGGGAAAACCCAAATAAACAACAATGTAATGGACCTTTTAAATTTAACTATATTGATGTTCCTAAGGGTAATAACCCTAAAATCTTACATGATACAGCTACTTTTATGGTGGATAAAGGAGAAACCGTCAATCTAGGGTATTTTGCAGAGCAATCATTTGGAAAAAGATTAAGAACTGGAGCAAAATACGTCATGTGCGATATCGAGGTAAAAGGAATTTAATTTAAGAAAATAAAAGAAGAGGATTTATTCCTCTTCTCTTTTTATTCCTCTTAAATTAATATTATGAATTTTTGATAAAAAAGACATATAATCAACTATTAAATCTTCCTCTTGAGAATCATTATTACTTATATCTACGTACTCTTTTATTAATTTACCAATCTCTCCTTCATCCCTAAGATTATCTTGATCATCAAACAATAAATCATTACTTATAAAAGTTTTTAACAAGATTGATTTACTAGATTTTAAATCTATTTTTCCTAATCCAACTCCATCAATAGATTTGGCGGAAACTAGTAATTCAACCATGCCATCTTTTTTAGTAACTTTTTCTACTGATGACATATTTGATCCGTTTCTTCTAAAATAAATATCAATTAAATCTTCTAAAGATAAATCATTTCTCTTTAAAAATCTTTCATTATATCTTTTAAAAAAATGTGGAAGATACATAGTAATTATATCTTTTACATTTATTCTTTCTGGAGTAGCAGATGGAAAATATATAGCTATTTTCTTCCCAGTCTTAGAATCATTTATAATTGTATAAATACTAAAAATAATTGGTTTCTTCGGAGTAACTCCCATTATAATAATTCTATATTTTGTTCCGGATAAAGTTAATGTTCTAGTTTTAAAATCAACAGGTTTTTTCGTTCTATTATATATTTTTATTAATGAATTATATTCTTTGATTAATGTTCTTTCTACAAATTCTTTTATTTTATTTAAATCTTTTGTATAAATCTTTATAATTTCTTCACATGTCATTGATGTTGTTATCATAATTTTATTATTTTAAATTAAACATATTTATTTTATCGTATATAAGAGTTTCAGCTAAAAACCTTATTATAGAAATTATAAAAAATTAAAATTATGGATGATGACCCAAGATTAAGTGTACTAGAATTAATTATTTTATCACTAACTATTTATACCGTATTTTCTATTATAATACAGTTTATAATACCAGTTAGTGAAGAAATGATGAAATTATTTAATTTATTTGAATGGATTTGTTCTGGATTCTTTTTGTATGAATGGTTCTACAGATTTTTTCACTCAACTAACAAGAAGAATTTTATTTGGAAAAATTCAATAGATTTTATAGCTTCTCTTCCTATAGGATATTTATCAGGATTAAAAGCATTTAGATTATTGAAAATTCTCCAATTAGTTAAAATATTTGGTAGCGTAGATAGGTTTATTAAGTATATTAATGCTAATAGAGTATATACATTTAAAGTTATCCTATTTTCAACAATAACACTGCTAACTCTAATATCTCCAATAATGATATTATTTTTTGAAGAAAAATCAGGAAATATAAATAATGCTGAGGATGCTATGTGGTGGACTTACTGTACGCTAAGCACTATTGGATATGGAGATAAATTTCCAATAACTTCTGGAGGGAGATTATTCACAGTATTTATTTCTTTTGGAGGAATAGGAGCATTTAGTATATTTTCTGGATTAGTAGTAAATTATATAATTGAAAAAGTAAAAGAGGGAAACGATAATGAAATATGAAAAAGGTGATAAAGTTTTAGTAAAATCAGAGAGTGAAATAAAATCTGCTGGATATGTAAAATCCGTTATTGAAGAAAGAAAACATTTTACAAATAAAATAGTAACAATAAAAGGTCCAACAAATTCATTTACATGTCAAAATTATCAAATAGAAGAAGATAATGGAAAATTTAAATGGGGTGAAGATATGTTTAAAGAAAACGGTCTTGAATATATATCAAATAAATTAAAAACTTATTGTAATAAATATTGTGTACATGAATGTTCTGACGAATGTCCTTTAAGTGTATTTAAATTATGAGAAATGTAGGTGATAGAGTACTAGTAAAAACTAGAGAAGAACTATTGGAAACTGGATATACAGAAGAAGAAATAAATTCTAGAAAACAGTTTATTGGAAAATTTGCAACAATAAGTGATATTATAGAGTCTTATATAGAAAGTTATACTTTTAAAGATGATAAAAATAATCTCAGATGGTATAATGATATGTTAAAAGAAGATTGTGTAGGATATATGTCTGATACAATAAAAGATTATTGCAATAATTATTGTATATATGAAGACGAATGTCCAGCAGATAATTGTGCCCTATTTAAAATTAAAAATGCATTAATGTAATGGAAGTAGGAGATATAGTTTTAATTAAGACTGAAGAAGAATTTATTAATGCAGGATATAGTAAAGAAGCAGTACAAGAAAGGAAACAATTTATTGGAAAATTTGCTATAGTAAGTAGCATAATTACAACTACATCTGGCGGCTTCTTTTATATAAGACATGATAAAAAGTCTCTTAAGTGGTTTAAAGATATGATTAGTGAAGGAGGTAGTATAAAATGTTTTACAGATAAAATAAAAAATTACTGTAATAATTATTGTATACAAGAATGCTCTGATGAGTGCCCACTTAAAGATGTAAAAGATATCTTAAACGAGTATAATTATTTTGCTAGTAAAATAACTTAAAAACCTAATAAATAAAAAAGAACTAAAGTAGAGAAAACTCTATTTAGTTCTTTTTTATTTAACCTTTAAAACATACTACTATGGCACTTAGTAAATATTTAAAATCATTGATTCAAAAAGGAACTCCAGATAGTGCTAAAAGTTTTGCTTTAGTAGTCTCTGTAGTTGTTGGATTTATGCTAGGATTATGCATCTGTTTTATACTTGTATATGATGTATTATCAAATGGGTACTTAAAAACAGACTTAACTGAGCTAGGATTCTTTTTATTATGTATTAGTGGTTATGTAGCTGGATCTGGAGTTAATGAAGCTTTGTCTGATAGATACAAAGCAAAGTTTCCTAAACCAATTCCACCTACTCAATGTAGTACAGAAGAAAAGAAAAATTAAAATAAGAGGGATTTTACCCTCTTATTTTTTCTCTACTATCAAATCTATATTTTCTATAAAAGCCATTTGTTCTGTTAATGTAAAATTTAATAATTCAAACTTTAATTCTTTTAAATATTTCAAGATTATACCTCTCGCCTGTTCTTTTGTTAAAATATCTGAAGATCTATACGATAAATCTCTTTTAGGTGCATATAATAGGAGGCTTTCTTTGGATACCCTACTAAATTCCGGACTTTTTGGAAAATTAAATAAAGATTTTCCTCTATTTAATTCTAGAAAATATAATCCTTGAATAATTACTATTCTTATTCCTGTGTTAAATTTAATACTGTTTCCAATAATATTAATCTCGACACCACCAACATTTATTTGATTCCTGTAAGTTTCTTTTGGACGTTTACCCTCAAAAAACTCATCTAATAATTCAAATACTTCATTTATTTCCATATTACCAAAATTTAAATTCAATTAAAAATTTTTCAAATTTCGGATTTTCAGAGAATAACCCTTTATATAATCCATCAAAGATATTATCTCTAAAATTAATTGTAAACTCATTATGATAATTTTCTATTATAGGTATAAAATCTTTATCTAATTTTTCTATAGTAATACAATGAGTTTTTATACTTGGTATTGAATAATATATCTTCGTAAAATCTCTATCAAACAAAAGATTAAACTTACTGTTATAAAACATCTCATTTAAATTCCCCCATCTTATTATTTTATTATTTTTTATAATTTTTGCATAATAAAAATAATTAACACCACTTATTAATTCTCTTAAATGCATATTACTTCTTATATTCCTACAAAGTTCTAAAAAATTAAATATAATTATATCTACTCCATTATCAGTATTAATAATCGTAAATTTAATACTATACTCTTGTAACTTATCAATTAAAGTTAAATCTCTCATAGTATCTCTTCCTAACTGTATTCCTAATTTTTCATATTCCATATAAATAAATATTTGATATATATCATTTATAAGGAATTGAATGTAACAACATACATAATAAAAAGAAGAGGGATTAATCCCTCTTCCTACACTGTTTTCAATTCCAATCCATTTATCAATAGATAATCTAACTCTTCTTTCGTTAATTTCAGATATCTTCCATCACATTCATTCGGATAAAACAGAAAATCATTATACTTATCTATTTTAATTCCAAAACAAAAACTAGCTGGAGTTCCCAATAATCTCAATTCACATATATCTCCTCTTTTTAAAGGATATTCAGAATATTGTGTAGTTATTTTATCTGAAATTACCAAAAAATATTCACAATTTTCTTCTGCTTTAAAATCTTTTGAAGTTATTATTCTATCACTTCTATCTGCAATAAAATCAGTTAGATTGAAATTCTCTTTAACAAAAACAACTTCATTTCTCACTATTTCATGAAGTTTAAATCCTTCTGGAAATTTGTACTTAATTATTAACTTTTCTTCCATAATTATTTATATTTATTATACATATATAAGGGTTTAAGATATTATTTTATAATCAGTAAATATTTTTATAATATAATTTTCTAATTCAGGATTTTCTCTTAAAAATCCTCTAAATAACCCTTCTTTCAATCCTTCTAGATAATTAGATCCTAGATTATATGGATTAGAAAATACACCAAAATAACCTGAAGTAATTCCGTAAATTGAAGTATAATAAAAATTATTATTAGGAACCATTAATTGAGTAATTGATGGATTAAATATAAAGGTAGATGGTTTATCATAAATTATAGAATAAATTGAACCTCTATCAATAATATTATTATTTCTTAATAATACTATAGAATATTCAAATTCTTTAATTATTATATTCTTTTCTAACCAACTTTTTCTTATTCTTCTAAAATAGTCGATAAAGTCTATTATTAAATAACTTTCAGAATCTATCTCGGTAATTTCGTAATTTACAGAATAACGAGCAAGTCTCCTTTTTAAATCTTCAATTACATCTAAACTGTTTAATAATAATATTCCTATTTTATCATAATCTTTCATAGTTAATCAAATTTTTTATCAATAATAAGGAAATAAAGCTAGTATTGAAAACCTTCAAAATTCTTATATATGAAGATACAATGAGTATCTGGGGATAGGAAAGTGCGCAGTCCTATGAATATTAGTATTTGTTACTTTAGTAATATTCAGAACCCCAAAGTAACTACCTTGTTGTATATGGTTAACAGAAGAAATATCAAGTCGGTATGCAATAGTCCGTACTGATATCTTATTGTAGTAGGGTAATAGACTGGCTGATGAGGTGTCTATTACCTGTTTTTCTTCCTTTTATAAAACCCTCTAATTCTTATATATGAAAATAAATAAGTATACTATTTATTAATGCTAAGGTTGCTATTTTATCCTAGCAGATTATTCAATAAATAGCTACCTTGTTGTGATATAGGTTAACAGATATGATATATAATCTGTCAAGGCATATAAGAATTGGATTAATATATACTAGTAACTATATTATGAAGTACTATAACCTTGGATTATTATTAGTAGAATTGTGAATTATCTCTAATTAGGGTAATTCACTTTTTGTTTTTAATCTTTAAAAAACATATAATAACTGATAATAAAAAAATTATGAATAGAGATTTAATAAAAAACTTTGTATTAAGAAATAACTATTATAGCTTTTATATAGAGAATTATGCTATACCTAAAGTATTAAATACAATAAATAAAAAGAATATTAATATTTATCAAAAAAGAAATGAATCTTTAATGAGAAGAGAAAGTTCTTATTCTAAAAAGTTTTACGAAGATATAGAAAATAGCTTAAAAAATAGTAAATTATATAATAAAGATCTATATTATCATTCTATAAAAGAATTTCCAATAATAATCGAAAATAGAGAACTTTGGAATAATATACTAAATTACCTAAATATAGGAGTAGAATCTTCAATAAATACAAATTACTTTTTATTAGACTATTTCTTTCCATATATCGGATTATGTATAGAAATAGATTCTGATTATCATAATAGTAAAAAATTATATGATCAAGCTAGAGATATTTATATTAAAACTTATTATGGAATTGATACTATAAGATTTGATAAGTATGGAGAAAATAAATCTTTAAGAAAAGTATTCTTAGATAAATTTAATAATAAAATTATTGAAATAGATAATTATTATTCTAATAATGGAATTTCTGCTAGACCTTGGAATATTGATTATTCAGAATTATCTATTAATCACTTTATAGTGAAAAATAGAAGACTAATAGAAATTTCAGATTTATTAATAAAATTTATTGGAGAAAATAAATTTATGTATACAGATTATCATAATATCCTTATTAAAGATATAATAAAATTTTATCCAAAAGAATTAAATAATAATATAGATAAAATATTGATAGATAATCTAATAATATTTTTTAAACAAGTATATGGTAAAACATTATCTATAACTTAATTGAATAGATAATTATGTAATAATAGAATTTGTAAAAGAATTCTATTTATTTTTTTTTTGAAATTGCAGATTAACATAATAAAATATTAATATTATCTATAAAATTGAAAGAAACTATATATAAAACTAGACTTGGGATATGAAATAAAAAAGATGAAATTGGAAAATAATAAAGAAAAAGATTAAAAGAAAACTAATACTAAAATAGAAAGATAATATTCTCTTTATTAAATGAGAAAAGGACGAATAGAGACCCAGACTCCTTAAAGAGTCTGAGGTCGGTCTCTATTCGAATTTAATATCCAATAAGAACGTTTATTTAGAGGTTATTTTGATATGATATAATAAGCTAAAATAACACTGCTATGCAGTGAAAATAAAGCTTAAACTTACATATCATCTTTCCTCTATTATCTATCGTTCAATCGAAAAAGACCACGTCTCTCGCCTTTGAAGGGCGAGGACTGGTCTTGTCTTTTTCTCTTTCACTAATTTGATGATATTTTTTTTAAATGAATATATTCTTTATATTTAACCATTTAATTTCTATTTAATTCATCATTTTGCTCCTTAAATCACTTATTAATCTTATAATTGAATTCAGAAATTACAATATCCTAAGTCTTCAAAAATAAATTATAAGAAGAATTTGGATTTTAACTGGATTCTGTATTAATTATGTTTAATAATTTTAATATATATAATATGGAAAAATTTAGTATTAATGTTCCAGCTTATGTAAGATATATAAGTGAATGGAATGGATTTAATTTATCTATGTTTCCAGATAAATGTATAATAAATAAACAATTACCTGGTTGTGGTTTTACTGAATATTTCTTAACATCTAATGAAAATGTAATTGGTGCAGTACCTAGAAAAATGTTAGGAAAGAATAAGTATGAACAGCATGAAGAAGATGTTTACCTAGTTAAAAATGAAATGGAAAAAGATCTATCTACTGATAAAGATATTAGTAAAGATGTAAAGGATTACAGTAAATCTTTAACAGAAGATGAAATTAAAAAACTGGAGGATGAGAGAAAAGAACAAAATAATAAAGTGTATACTAGATTGTATAATGAAATAGTAGAATATGTAAATAGAAGAAAGAGTGAAGGTAAACCATGTAAAATTTTAGTAACATATGATTCTTATAGAATTGTTTATCAGATATTAGTTGGTTTAGGTATATTTCATGAATTTTTTGTAGTAGTTGATGAATTTCAAAGTATTCTACATGATTCAAGATTTAAATCTTCTACTGAAACTCAATTTCTTAGATATCTTAGACAGTCTCAAAAAGTAATATTTTTAAGTGCTACTCCAATGTTAGATGATTATCTTGAAATGTTAAATGATTTTAAATATCTTCCTTATTATGTTTTAGACTGGGAAGTAGAAAATCCAGGAAGAGTAAAGAAACCACATTTAGAAGTAAGAACAATGAAGTCCGTAGGGACTAAGGCTAAAGAGATATTAGAGCCTTTTTTAAAAGGAGAGTATAAAAGTGTTATTCGAATTAAAAATTTTGTTCCAGAGATAATATTTTCAGATGAGATTATTTTCTACGTTAATTCCGTTAATCATATTATTAGTATTATAAAGAATAATAATCTTACATCAGAACAAGTAAATATAATTTGTGCAGATAATGATGAAAACAGAAGAAAGATACAGAAGAAACTAGGAAAGAAGTTTGATATTGGTAGTATTCCATTAAAGGGAGAGAAAGCAAAACCAATTACACTATGTACCAGAACTGCATACTTAGGTGTTGACTTCTATAGTAAGACAGCAACTACTTATATATTTAGCGATGCTAATGTTGATAGTTTAGCAGTAGATATAAGTGAAGATCTAAGTCAAATATTAGGTAGATTAAGAGATGAGGATAATCCATGGTATAACAGTGCTTTCTTTTTTTATAAAGTAACAGCTGATTATAATAAAATGACAGTTGATGATTTTAAAAGAATAATTGAAAAGAAGCAGAAAGTAACCGAAAATCTATTAAAAGCATATTCTGATTCTAGGGATAATTCTGTAAGATATGATCTCGCTAATGCATATCAAACTCTTGCAAAGACTCAGAATTATAAAAATGATTATGTAGGAGTAGATGTAGTAGTTAATGACACTACTGGAGATAGAATACTAATTCCACATATTAATGAATTAGTGTATGTAAATGAATTAAGAGCATTTCAAATACAGCAGATTGATTATGCAGATCGTTTTACAGTATTCTCTACTATACATAATAAATTAACGAAGGATGATATTATAAATCAGGAAGTTAGTAATTTTTTAAGAGAGTATCAAGAATTACATACTATATATGATAGGTTAAGATATTTATGTGAATCTAAACTATCATCAGAAGCATTAGAAATAGTACTTGGTCAAATGTCAGATAGTGATGAGATTAAATCTTATTATACTACATTAGGACCAGAGAAATTATATACTTTAGGATATAATCTTACAAAAATAAAAAGAGAACTTAGTGTAATAATATTTAATCCTCTTCTTTTACAGAATCATATATATCAAGATTTTAAAGTAGGAGATAAATTAAGTTTAGCAGAGATTAAACTTAAGTTATCAAATATATATTCTGAAATAAATTATAATAAGACTCCGAAAGCTAACGATATAGAAGATTATTTTGAAATTAAGAAAATAGTAACATATGAAAAAAATTCAGATGGTTCTAGAAAACAAGTTAGGGGCTATGAATTATTGTCTAAAAAGTTTTAATTATGATATATTTAATATAAATTAATAATTGATTATAATTTAAAAGAGAGTCTAAGTACTCTCTTTTTTTATTTTTCCTTTCAAATTCTTATATATGTATTTAATTAGGATATAATATATGAATAAAAAATTATTTAAACTTTTAAAAACTCTTAGATTAATTAAAGAGGTAGATAAAAAAGAGGATAATAAAATTTATTTAGGAGAAAAAAGTTATTCATTAGAATGTTTTAACAAGATAATTACAGTTTATTGTATGAATAACGAAAAATCTATTAGAGCTCTATTTAATTTGAAAAAAGATTATAAAATTACTAATAATGATTTTGGTATTAATGGAAAAGGTAATCGTTCTATAATATTATTCAAAGATCTTAGCGAGTTAGATAGGCTTAAGTGGATTTTTAGAAAATCTTATGCTGTAGTAAAAGATATAACGTCATCATTAGGAATTTTAGATTCAGAGACGGAAGCTTACATGTTTGGTTATCTAGTAAGTAATCAAATAAAAGATTTCATATACATTTATAATCTATTAAATGGTATAAAATCCTGTAAGAAAATTATAGATAATGTAGGGAATGAGATAGATTCTGTAATATATTCCGGAGGAGTATATAAGGATAATTCATTTCAGAATACATTTAGATTAGGTTTATCAGCAGATGGTTCTGTTAGGTGGTATAAAGGGGTTAAGAAATTTATTGTATTAGTTCCTAGATCTAGAAATAGAAGAATTAAAAGAGATCTTGAAATTTGGTCTCATGAATTATATCATTTAACAAGAAATAGTTATGCGTGTTTGAACGATAGATTTTTATCGATTGAGGATTTATTAGAGAGATATATGGAAATATCTTTACCTGTTTTAAAATATATGATATGGACAAAAGTAAAAAAAGGAGTTTGGTAATGGAAATTATTATTTTTATCATAGTATTAGCTTTATTATTCTTTTATTTAGGTCACACGGAGTTTAGTTTTAATCCATTTTATATTAAAGTGCATACTTGGTGGAGACCAGTAGGATTTTTCTTAATAATGTTAGGGGTTGAAGTTATAACTCAAGGAGAATATTTTAAAGGATTGAAGGATGGAATAGAAAAGGCTAATGATACATTTAAAGAAGTATTAAAAGACTCTAATAAAGAAGAAAATAATGAACAGGGTAATTGAAAAAGATACTGGAAGAATAAGAGTAGTAGTAGGAGATATGCTCGTTCCAGGAATGAAAAAAGGAGAAAGAATTATAGTATGTAGTGGTAATAAAAGTTTTAAGTTATCAGAATTAGGAATTACCTGGGATTTTGTAGACTTTGATTATTCTAAATATTCTAATAATATTATTGATTTATTAAAGAAAGAAGATCCTACATATCTTGAAGTAATTGCTAAAAGATTTCATCCGGGTGGTTATTTTAATGAAGGAGATTTAGTATTCTTTTCTAAACCGGGTCGTTATTTAAAAGACTATTATGGTCCTAATTATCCATTTATTATAACAGAGATGTTTGATGATAGTGGTATATATAGAGGTGATAATTGGGATCCAGAGGCTGCAGAGAAGGGGAAGTATAAAATTAATATAGGTTTAAAAGTTTATAGGGGAATAATACCTACTAAGGAACAGATAGAAAGTGAGCCTAAACATGATACTATAGTCTCCTATTCTTTACTAGAGTTTTTTCCAGGTGATGCATTTCATATATTATCTAGATATGATACCGAATATTAATTACATGATATATAATCCTTTAATATTAAAGGATGAAGTTTCAATAGTTGTTGAAACAGGAAAAAAAGTAAATTATACTGTATGTGGATGTTTTAGAACATGTGATGAAAATGTTTTAATTTATGATCTAGTACCGATTACTCCCCTTGAATTTGATCCAATTAGCGTAATATTTAAAATAACTACAGGAGAATTTTTTAAATTATATGATGCTAAGGATGTAGAAATCCCAATTAGTAAATTAAAAGTAGAATTTAGATATTATAAGAGCAATTTTGAATGTGATTATATCTGTAATCTTAAAAGTAGGGGAATTTGTGATAGTTGTCCAGTAGTAGATTTTAGAGGAGAATCTTCTGATATATTCTATTTAGGAGATAAAATCAGAATTATTACTGAAGATGGAAGATATCCCTATAAAACAGATCTATTAGGGTTAGATATAGAACATAATACGGATAAATTTAGATGTATATATTCTCTTTCTCCAAAAGATGTTGTACAGAAAAGTATGGAAAGTCCAAGTGAATATAGTCTTAATAGTAGTAAATATACTGGAGTTTCTGAAAATCTTTATAGGTATAATTGGAGGATACAGGATAGAGTTGGATTATATTATAGAGGAGGATTTACATTGAATTCTAATCCTTGTAATAGATGTATATTTTCCAACTGTAATGAATGTCAGGTGGAAAAATTAGGTCTAAGGAATGTATTTAAAACTTTAGAACTATGAAATTAAATAATAATCTAACAGCTTCAGAATATCTAATATTTAATCCATATTTTATTGGTGAAGAAGTTTTGATTACCTTAAAAAGTAATAAAATATATGATGGAATGATAGAATCAGTATATTATAATATTGATAATAGAACTATTATTTCTATAGTAAGTGTAGATGATAATATTTGTCATCTTAATTTATATGAATATATTGTTGTTACATATGATTTAATATCTAAGGATTATTTTTTCAAAATTGAAGATAATATGTATTATCAGGGATTATTCAAGTCTGAAGATATATTATCAATTCTTCCTAATAATTGTGATAACGAGGAGTATAATATTAGAAATGCTTTTCAGAATTTATTTGAATGTAATTATATATGTAAATTTAAAGATACTGACATATGTGATAAGTGTTTTAATTTTAAAGAATTTAAATATATAGATGATAAAAAGATATTGTTATTAGGAGATAGAGTAAAAATCAATAATATCCATGCAACTATATCAGGAATAGTTAAGAAAGATAAAATTTACTATCAATATCTAATAGATGGAGTTAAATATAATAGATCTAATTTACCATTTATTAGTATTGATGATAAATTTTTAATTATTCACTATCGAGCTGGCTATTTAAAAAGATCTGATAATAATTATTATTGTAATAAATGTATATTTCAAGAGTGCAATAAATGCTTAATTAGTAAATTATGAAATTAGGAAATGATAATAATTTAACAGCTTCAGAATATCTTATATATAATCCTTTTATTATAGATGAGACTGTAGATGTTATATTAAATGATGGAGATATAATTCTCGGAACGGTAACTACGTTATTTTATAATTTTATAGAAAAAATTATTATTACAACTATAAGATTAGATATAGATAATAGTAAAGAACAATTAACTAATTCTAATAATAGTTTAGATAAATATATATTAGTAGAATACGATTTAATAAGCAAGAAGTTTTCTTTTGAGAGTCAATTTAAGAATATAGCTTCTATTGTATATTCAGATAAAATAAAAGAAATTATTCCAAAAAATAGTGATAAAAGAAAAATTTTTCAAGATTTATTTGAATGTAACTATATTTGTAAATTTAAGGATACTAATTTATGCATGAATTGCAATAATATAAATAATTTAAAAGATTTAGATAAATGTGGAGAATTTTTATTAGGTGATAGGGTAAAAATGAAAGATACTAATTATAAAGCAACGATAGTTGGTATTAGTCACTATACTGAGTTTATGGGTACTGACAGGGATGTACTTTGTTATAGTTATCTGATTGATGATAGAGATGTTAATCTTGATAAGAAAATAATAGATAATCATTCTTTACTACCTTTTAGGTTTAGAAAAGATAACACCTTAAACCTTTATTATAGAGTGGGATATGTGAAAAATATAATAAATGATTACTATTGTAATAAATGTATATTTCAAAGTTGTGATAAATGTTTAATTAAGAAATTATGAAATCAAAAGAAGAATTAATTAGAATTTACAATGAAACCGTAGAAGATATTCAAGCGGGAGATTATGAATCAAAGAGCGGTAACATGGTAGATCTTTTAGGTCTAAAGAAACTAAAAGAAGGAACTAAGCTTTATTACAGTACAGAACAATCTAAATCTGGAACATTAGATAAACCTTTAAAAGTCTATGTTCAGAATATAGATACATTCTTAAAGGCTAGAGAAATGGGTCCTAAATGTGCGGTATTAAATATGGCTTCTTCTACTAATCCTGGTGGAGGAGTTAAGAATGGTAGTAGAGCTCAAGAAGAGGATCTATGTAGAAGAAGTACTTTATTATATTCTTTATATTCTCTTACTTCTTGGGGTAAAGATATATTTGGATTTTCTAAAAAAGATGATAGATATCCGATTCCATCAAGAGGTGGAATATATTCACCGAATGTGTGCGTATTTAGAGATGCGGTAACATACAATAAATTAGATAATCCTTTTATATGTAGTGTTATTTCTGTTGCTGGAGTAGTTCATCCAAAAATAGACCATAATACTGGAATGTTAGAGAGAAAATATATTCCAATAGTTAAAGGTAAGATTAGAACTATCTTAAGAATAGCTAAAGAAAACAAACATACAAAATTAGTATTAGGTGCTTTAGGTTGCGGAGCTTTCAAAAATCCTCCAAAACATATTGCAATGTTATTTAAAGAGGTTTTAGATGAACAGGAGTTTAGTAATTCATTTGAAGAAATTTGTTTTGCAATTCTAGAAGATAATAATTCTAGAAAAGAACATAATCCAGATGGTAATTTAAAACCATTTACTGAAATATTTGGTGAAGAATAATAAATAATAGGAGGAAGGCGTTTCCTCCTATTATTTTTCTTAAAATCCTTATAAGTGTAAATTAAAATTTAAATATATGGGATTAGATATTGGATTTTATAAGGTACAGAAAGAGAAATATGATAAAACAGAAAATTTTTCTAATTCTGAACAGATAAAGTATTTTGGTGGAAGATCTTGGACATTTATACCGAGATATTTTTATAAAGATGTTTTTATCTGTGATTATTATGAAGTTTATGATGAGTTAATAATTAATAAAGATAAATTTGAAAAATTTAGGGAAGAATGTATTAAGTATAGAGATAATTGTCCTAGTGAGATAAGTATATTAGATGGAGAAGTTAGACCAATTCATTTAGAGTGGATGTTTACTCAATTAATATCTTGGATTGATGAATATCTTTCTGATTGGGATGATAATTATTATTTAATAATATTTTGTTGTTAAATTTATGAAAAATATTCCGTTATTAATTTCATATTATTCTAAGGATTATAAAAAATTAGCTAAAGAAGCAAAGGATAGTAATAATTTCTTATATGGAGATTGGTGGTATCTTCATGGAGAATTATCAAGCTTACTCGGGTATGATAAAGCCTCTATAATAAATGGATCAGAATGCAAAGATTTAGTTAGAATGATTCCAGAGTATTCTAACTTACGAAGAGATTTTAACTCTGAAACTTTAGTAGGAACAGTGAAAAATATTAATTTAGTTCCGGAATTATATGTTAATGATATAATTGAATGTAAAGTTTATGGAATTTCTGAAAAATGTATAGGATACTTTTGGACTATAGAGGAAGAAGATATTCAATTATTGTTACCCGACAATACAAGTATTTTAAGTAAATATTGGCGTCAAAGAGGATTAGTATGTCTTGAGTCAGCTACTGAAGATAGAAATTATGCATTAGATTGTTTCTTAAAAAAAGAAGTGTGCTTATGATAGATAAAAATGGAAATATTATTGATACTATTAGTGATATTAAAGTATTGGGAATAGAACCCTCTATGATTGAATTAGAAAAATATTTAAGTAGAGGTTGGGATATAATGGCGTCTGATAGATTTAGATATTTTTATCTTCAAAGGAAAATAAAATTAGATAAAGAAGTGACAGATTTATTAGATGTAATAAAAGAATATTTATGTAATAATAGTTTTGAAAATTTAAAAATTTTAGTAAATACTTGTTATATTTTTAGACAAGAGTATAAGTTTGATAAAACCTTATGTAATCTATTTACTGATATATCAGACTTATTAGATCGTACTGAAGTTTTAAGAATAACTAAATTTCAAGATTCTAAATTAATTAATAATTTTAATACAATGATAGGTATTAATTTTAAAAAATATCTCTATGATTAAAGTAATTCCTGTTGAATTAGCAAAAAAATTAAAATCTATAGGATTTCATGAACCATGTGCTCATTGTTATATATGGGAATATGGTGATCCCGTAGATGAAGAAAAAGATAAAGATCTTCCACAACATTTTAAAGGTGGTTGGAGATTATATTATAATTTTCTTCTTCAAGATTGGGAGTGGAAAACTTCAAGTTGTTTCGAATGGGTTAAAACTTATTATGAGACATATCATAGTAAGTATGTTGAGTCTTGTTGGGATAATGCGTTTTTCCCATTTGTAGATTGGAATATGGATATTCTTGATTATTGGCTTATTCCTGTGACTATAGAAAAGAAAGAAGATATACCAGAATTATGGGAAGCTATGAAAGAAACATATAAGACTCATGAATGGTATAATAATTTGATGAAATATGAAGATAGTGGAAGTAAATATTTAGAAGAGATAGAAAGAGTAACTAAATTACTAGAAAGTACTCCCGGAGGATGGGAGCAAGGAACTGATTGGTCATTTGATCTATATCTAGAATTTATTTCCGCTCCAACATATATAGAAGTATTAGAGTGGTTGAATAAAGAGAAAGGGTTTAATCCAGTATTTAATTATTCAGATCTGGAAAAAGTAGTTACAGATTATATAATTAATAAATTATGAAGTTTGATGGAATTATTTCAAATATTACTGATATAAAGTTAGTAAACTCTAAAAAATTACATATATAAATAAAAAAGAAGAAGTTGATGAGTTAAAAGAATTACAATATACAATAATAAAAAAAATAGATTTAACGAATACTTATATGATAATGTATAATGCAAAAATTTATTTAGTAGTAATTTTTATCATAGCTTTTATTATAGTAGTTCCTTTAATATTTGCTAATAATGATTCTTGTAGAAATATTGAATCAGATGAAAATATTTATTTAAGGAAACATAATTATAAAATAGAAACTATATCTAATTATAAATCAGGAATAGTTATTGATAAAAATAGAGATAGTATTGGATCAAATTATTCAGTAACTATTAAGAGAAGCATTTGGAGGCATAACAAAGGACGTTCCTGGGAAGTTAATAAAATATATGTTACTGAATTTGAATATAATTCAGTATCTTTAGGAGATACAGTTTTATAATTTATGAAAAAATTATTAAATATTTTGTTTATTTTTATTTTTATAATTTTTTATAGTTGTAGAAAAATAGAAACTATTAGAAACTATAAAGGAGGAATAATAATAGAGAAAAGTAGTTCTAAACCAATATATTCTAACTTAGAAGAAGATAGAAATTATTTCTTATACATAAGTAATAGAGATTGTAATCTTAAAAAAGGAGATTATTCTATAGTCTGTGTTAGAGTATTTAAATATGAATATGAGTTATACAATATAGGGGATACAATAAAATAAAGTTAATTGAGATGAAATCATTTAGTTTAAGTCAAATAAATAGTCTAGATGAGTTTAACAGGTTTGATCTTAGAGAATTATTAGAACCATCTAGACAAGTTTATCCAAATTTTGATAAATGGATTGAGAAAGTAAAAAGTGAATTTGGAAATGGAACAAGAGTAGTAATATTAGCATTAATGTATGAATCAACTAAGGTAGAAATAAAACCAGTAGGAATTTCTATATTAAAAAATTCTCCTGAAGAGAAAAAGATATGTTTATTACATGTACTTAAAGAGTATCGACTTGGAAGAATTGGGTCTGATTTATTCGGATTTAGTAAGAGTATATTAGGATTTGATTTTAATATAAATGTGCCAATAAATTCTAATTCAGAAAATTTTCAAAGTATTAATCAATTTTTAAAGAAGAGAAATTTTTCCTTTATTGGAATAAATATAACCTCTGATGATGTTTGTGAGGAAGTTTTTTCTTACCTTAATCCAGGTAGAAAAAAAGATTCGGTTATATTATCTATAAAACCTGAATATTCTAGCCAAATAATAAATGGAACTAAATTAGTAGAATTTAGAAAATCAATTTTTAATACTAATATTAAAAAGGTATTGATATATAGTTCTAGTCCATCTAGAAAAGCTATTGGACTTATGATAATAAATGGAATAGATAAAGATACTCCTCAAAATCTTTGGAATGCTTATAAGTCTGTCGGAGGTATATCAAAAGATAAATTTTTTGAGTATTTTAAAGGCAAATCCGAAGGATATGCAATACAAATTGAGAGGGTTTATAGGTTTAAAAATGAATTAAATCTTCATTTTCTTATAAATGATTTCACTGCTCCTCAATTATTTATGTATCTTTAATAAAGTTAATAGTATGTATACAGTAAAATCAATTGAAGAAGTAAAAAAAGAAAAAGAGAAATATTATACTTCTTATAAATTATGTTATATAGATGACATTCCAGAAACTATAAGTGATTGGGATGAGGAATCCAAGAAAATAATTAATTCTCCAGGATTTAGTTGGAAAGATAATAATCGTTGGTACTTAAGGACTAAGGATTATCCAAATCCAGATTATATTCCAGAAAAAAGTATATACTATGCTTATTTTACACCTCTCTCATTAGAAGAACAATGGGGTGATGATTGGAATGATTCTCCGTATGAGTATAATGCCGGAGAACCGTATGATCATGGAGATAATTTTAAAGAAAAAATTGAAATATTAAAAATTCCATTTTATGTAGATGATAGTAAATTATATCTTCCAAGAGATAGGGGTTATAATAGTCCATTCTGTGTAGAAGATATAAATAGTGGAGCTATACCGTGGATTTTTATAAAAGATTCTAAAACTAAAAAGAGTAATTACATCATGGGAGGAACTAATGTAGAGAATTTTATTAGTATAATTGAACGTTGGAGATGAAAAAATACCAATAGCAATAGCTATTGGTATTTTTTTTATTAGTATCTAAAGTCTCTATATGATTTATAAAAATAATAATATCCAGGACCTCCATTTAGGGTTGGTCTAACGTCTACTCTAAGTACCAAAAAATAGGGATTTATATTTTGTATACTTATAGTATCTCTCCATCGAATTTTTGTTCTATCTGGATCTCTTATTGAGTCTAATCCACATCCTATTCCTTCAACATAGTAAGTTCCAGCTGTATCCAGTAATTTTAACATTATTGGGGCTTCATCTCCAGTATTAGTTCCTGTTTCTATGTAAGGATCATATATGAATATATCTCCTACTACAATATCTTTAAATTCAATTAAAGTTAAGTGATCATTACCTAAACCAGGAAATCCTAATTTCATATCAGTCATTCTGGATTTCATTAAATTTACTTGCTCTGGCCAAGTTGTACTATAACCTCTTTTTCTAGCAAATTTAATTAGTATATCATCATTTATCATAATTTTCTATATATTCTTTTAAATTTTTTATAACTTTATTATTTTCATCAACATATATTGCTTTTGTATTAAAAGATTTATTTTTCATTATTACATTTATGATAAATTCTTTTATCTCTCTTGTATTAGAAAAATATAATTCTTGTTCTACATTTCTAATCCCTACTTCATAAGTAACTTGACTATTTATATCTGTAGATATTCTTGGATAATTTTCAGATATGTTATATTTTATAGTTATACTTGGTAATGTGTTAATTTCCCAAATTTTATCATAAACCCTATTTCCTAGAATTATGGTTTTCTTACCATAAATAAAATTAAAATATTCTATACTCTTATTATTAACTAAATTTTCTAATTCTTCATTAGAAAGTTTTCTTATACTTGGAATATCCCTATTTCTTAAAACATTATTATCTACTATCACATTATTATAGCTTTCCTTAACTAATTTCTCTTTTTTAGATTTTAATAATCCAAAGAATTTATTAGTAATTTCTTCTTTTAAGCTAGTTTTTTCATATTCATTATGAAAATAGACATTCTTTAATACTTTTAAGGGATTTATTTTAACCTCAATTATTTCACTATTTTCAAAATTTAACTTTTTTATTTCCATATGATATAATTAAATATAATATATTAATTCGCTAGGTTTATCCCAGTATATTTCTATAAGAGATTTTAAATAATTATATTCTTCTGATTTAGGAATAATAGGATTATAGTGAAGTATAAAATCTCTAATTTTTATTCTATACATTCTAAATTTAGTTAATAAGAATTCATTTTTTTGAGCAGAATCTAATAATTCTCTATTATTAAAAGTTTGTTCTTTAAATGATTGTATAATATTGTATAATCTATTCCCCAGTTCCACACTATACTCAGGAGAATATGGACCATTATTATGATTCTCTTCAATTAATTTTCCTTTTTCCCAAGCATCTTTTTTATATTCTACTTCTTTTCTAATATTACGTAAATATCGTAATTTTCTTCTCTCTTTTTTCTTTTTGCTATTTGTCATAATTTTGTAACGTTTATTAAACCGTTATTGGGTATTTTTATAAAATTATATTTATTTCTTAAGAATAATCTTAATAATAAAAAGAGTTCATTATTATCGATAGGATCTTTTCTTATTTCTCTAATGTCATAGGATTCGATACTTATTATATTTTTTAATGCAGATATATCTTTAAAGTAGAAAAATGTATTATTATTTTTCTTTTTCTTATATCTGTTCATAATTAATAATTCTTGTCTATAATTACTTATAGATGTGTCTACAAATAACTCTAATTTCTTTACAAATAAATTATAAATACGCCTATTATGACAAACTATTTCAATTAATTCCGCAATTCTCAATAGATCATAATCTATTTCATTAGAGAGTTCATCACCAAATCGATAGAATACATCAATAAAATTAGAGTACATAGACTCATCTATAATATCTATTATCTCTTTTTTAATAGAGCTACTACATTTAGCATAATTTCTAAATTTATCATTTAAACTTATGGAATTATCGTCTAATATAAGTAGTATATTTTTTATCTCATCAGTATTATTATTCATCGAATTTTTGATTGTTTGATATTGGATATATAGGAATATTATTAAATTCTTCAGAAGTCATTAGTATTTTTGCAAATTTCATTATAACTTCTTCGCAATTTTCCGATTTAACTTTAGGAGGTATAACTTGAATTACCTTTTTTAATAATTCTTTTATTCCTAAATATTTAGGATCATATTCAGGAATTAAGGATAATATTTCTTTTAGGTCTTTTCTAAATAATCTAACTACATGAATATATTGACATCTAGGTCTATTATCTATTTTTCTATAATAAATAATATTTTTTCCCCTAGATATAATACAATTAATCTTAAAATTTAATTCTTCTTGTTTGTTCATATTAATGCACGTTAAGTTTCATTTATAAGAGTTTTGGCAAAACTTAATAGATGTTTTATAAAAGAAAATAAGAGTAACCTAGTCTCACGACTAAATTACTCTTTGTCTTCAAACATCTCAAAATATAATTATATTAAATCTCCTCTATATAAAGATGGATTATTTCTTTGTCCTATTATTTTTATTAAATATTCAGTATCACTATAATATCCTATACCCTTTACACTTACAAATCCTTCTTCATCAATTTCATCTAGTAAAATTCCCAAAGATGTTTCAGAGTTTTTCCATAAAGTGGAGTATTTACTCTTTAAAGTATCTTCGAAGAATCTGTATTTATCATATAATTCATCTTCATTAGTTCTATCTTCTCCTTTTCCAGATGGTAAAGATAACCATTCTTTAATATCTTTTACACCTTTTAGAGTATTTTTTATTTCCTCTATTTGAGAAGAGTTAGTTATTTCAAATCTAAGTATATCAAATATATATTTAGATTTTGGAACATTAAGATAACTATTTTCAGAGATTTTCTTATGAATATTTACTTCTTCTACAATATTTCTAAGTATATCAATAGTGGATATTTCAAGAAGATCTACTAACTCTATAATATTTTTTCTTTGTTCAGGAACTTTAAGATTATCATCCAAGAATTCTTTAACAGCATTATTAGATAAGTTTCCAAATTCTTTGATATATCTAATTCTTCCAGGTCTTCCTAAAAGATTTTCATTAATATCCAATCTATTTGTAGTAAGTATATATAATTTTCTTGATTTATTATATACTCCGTCTATTAATTTTACGAGAAGTTCATCATCTTCCCCTCTTTTAAATGTTTTTTCAGCTTCATCAACCAAGATTATACATTCAAACTCCAGAGATTGAATAAAACTTACCATTCCATCTATTATTTTGTTTATAACAATCACTGGTAATCCAATTTTGTTGCATAGTATTTTAGAACTTAAGGTTTTTCCAGTACCTTTTGTGCCATTAAGAATAATTCCAAGATTTTTGTTATTCTCAACAAATATATCAGATTCCCAAGTATCTTTTACTAAGTTCAAAAAATCATTACAATCTAAATCATAAATCTTAAAATTAAATTCAAATTTATTTGCAATCTTCTTTAATCCAATTCGTTTATCTTGACCTTGAGATTGAAACAATTCAAAAATACCATTTCCAGGAGTTTGATGAAGTTGTGTATTTCCATCTATAGGATAATAAACTCCAAATTCGTCTACCCATTTTGAAGAAATTAATTCACTCATGTTTTTTAATGTTTTATTGTTAATTTTTAATTTATTACAATTATAAGAATTTTAAACGTTTTAAAAAGTTCAATAAATAAAGTATACCTCAAAACCTTATAAATGTAATTATATAATAAAATTAATAAAAATATGAAAAAATTAACACTTAAAGAAGCTTATGAGTTAAATAGTTTATTTGAAACTAATAAATTTAAACCAGGTATTAGTAGGATGAATTTATATACATCAGTATTATTTATTAACTCTAGACGAATATCTCCCGGAGAAAATAATCTTAGAATAATTCAGAGTAAAGAATACATACATAAATTAAAAGGAAAATTTATTGATAAAACTAGAAAGATATTACATCTAGTTGGATATTCTCTTAATGGGGATGTGGTGATAGAACTTGATTTTAATTGTTCTGAATTATATCAAGTAAAAGAGGGAAAGCAACTTAATGATATTTGTAATAATTCGGTAGAGTTTAGTAAAATAGATGGGGAAATATTTATTCCGAAATCTAAGTATTATGGTTTTAAAATTTTATATGATAAATAAAAGAGAGGAAATTTCCTCTCTTTTTTTATTTCTTCAAAATCCTTATATATGTAAAATATATAGATTTATGGATAAAAATTTTATAAAATTATCTATTTTTAGAAATAGTAATTATACCTCTAAAATAGAGGATAATTATATAATTCCGGCTTTTTTAGTAGATGAAAACGGGAAGAGAATTAGTACTGTTAGTTTAAGAGAATTTTCTAATCCTTTAAAAGAAGTATATTTAAAAGAAATTAGAAAAGATATAAAAAATTTAAAAATAGCTTTTCAAGATTGTTATAAAGATCTATTTAGATATATAATAAAATTTCCAATAATTGTAGAGGATAGAGTTCTTTGGAATAAATTATTAGATATTGAATTAGTAGATAAACTTAATCCAATTAGAAATATTAAATTTCTTTTATTAGATTTATTTTTTCCAAAACTTGGTATATCAATTGATATTTGTATAAATAGTAATGATTTACTAATTAATAAAGTAAAAGATAAATATATAAAGATTAAATATGGAATAGAAGTAATCAGATATAATAATTACGGAGAATCAATTATAATTAAAAATATTGATTTGAAATATTTAGAAGATTATGTCAAGAATTTTATAAAAACTAATGATTCGTATAATAATACTCAATTATGTATTATTCCTGAAGATACTATAATAAATAATTACTTAATGGATTATCAAGGAGCATTAAATTTTATTAGTAGCTTAGAATTATATTTATCTGATTTATTTTATAATTCGGATAAAATTATATTAACGAAAAAAGATATATATAATATTGATCCGGATGATTTTGATATATCTACTAATTTTTATCTTGAAAATCAATATATAAATAGTATATCTACAGTTTTAAAAGAAGTGTTTGGAAAAGAGTTATATATACATAACACTATGAAATTTTCAATAAAAAATGTTATGTGGGCTACTAAATTAATAGATGAAGGAATATTTTCTTGGGATATGTTTATAGGAAAAGAAGTACCTTCATGGATTATTTCATTGTTTGGATATCCTCCTAGAGAATATATTAATAAATTTAATTTGATAGATGATAAAGATGATGGTGGTATAAAAAAATTCTTAAATGAATTAAAAAAAGTATATAAAATAAATAAAGGGATCTAAAATCCCTTTATTTTATTCTATGTTATTATAGCCTGATGAGTCGCCAGCGTAAATATAACTATTATCAGAATCTGGTGATATGTCAGATACAGATATATTAGCTACATAACCTTCAGTAATTCTAGTTGTTCCTCCATCAGTACTTCCTTTATATATTACTATACTTACATTAGTTTGTCCACCAGTTTGAAAATATAATGTTAAAGTTACAGTTAATGTACTAGCTACTGGAGACGATGCGGATGCAGAAATATCCATATAACTTGGCCACATATCAAATACATTCGGTCTTATATAATTCATTGGCTTTCCTTCTTGAGAAACAGGAACGGTATCTGTATATCTACTATAATCTTGTTCTATAGTTATATTTCCATGTCTCGTAAGTGGAGAGTCATTAGAATTAAGAGTACTAATGGTATTTCCACTAACTTGAAAATATGTATTATCTGAAGATTTAACAAACCATCCTACATTTTCTAAGAAGTTTCCATTTAATGTTTTATAAGATTCTACATTTGATACTGTACTACTACCCCCTTCTCTAGGGAAAGTTATAGTTCCTCCATTATATCTAAATACATAATCTATAACTGCAGCACTCTGACTTAAAGGAACATTTAATTTATATTAGAATTTTATTATAAATATAAAATGTTCCTTTAAGTCAGGATGACAAATATATACATTTATATACTGATATAGAAGCAACGGAAGGATATAATGTATATGCTTGCTCAGATATGTTAATGGATAGTGATATTACAGTAGAGATTAAGGCTAAGTATAATAACGGAAATAATTTACCTGCTATATGTAAAATATATAAAGGAAGTAATAAATCAACTCCGCAAGAATTTCCGTCATATCTTTTTATAGGTGCTGAAGTAGCTGGATATAGTAATTATAATGGAAATTATTTAATAGATTATTAATAAAAAGTTTTATCTAATTATATTTATAAATAATGTAAGCACGAATACTAATAACTAAGTAAGTATGATATATTTATTCTAAACTGTTGATGAAAAATAAAAAATACTAGTAGCTAAAAGCTACTAGTATTTTTTATCACATACATTAGGATTCGAACCTACTACTTTCATAAAATAATAAATTATCTTATGAATGTTTTGCCCCTCTTAAACTATCTATATGTAATATATTTATTTGTTGTGTTCTTTAAAGTTATTTTGCACCTCATAAACATAGGAATTTCTTCCACGAGCTTAAGTTATACATTACGTATTTCTTAAGATGTTCATGATGTATAAAATTGTTATTGTGTCTTTTATATTCTTCATATATAAGATTCTTAAGGTTTTTAAAACGGTAAGATTTTTTATATATGAGAATATATAGTTACATAATATATTTTCATGTATAAGATTCTTAAGGTTTTTAAAACGGTAAGATTTTTATTCAAAAAAATCTTTATATCTTCTTATAAAAGTATCTGATATATTATTATCAATATAAGAATATCCTCCCCATTTATTCTTCCAATCTTCTTCAGCTGAATGTACTCCAGTCCAAATTTTTGAAAATCTCCATTTAAAGTCATATATAAATAAAACCATAGATATGATTAAGGTAAAGGATACCTCAATAGAAATATACATTAATTGAATAATAATCCAAATTAATTTATCAATTCTAAGTAATTTTATCATAAACTGTTCTTTATTATAAGAAATTAATTCATTAATAAGGAATTAAAGTTACTTCAGTTGAAGTCTGTTGTAATATCTACATTATTTGATAATGTATAAAGTCTAGGATCTGTAAATTCTGCTCCACTATTTTTTGATCCCCTTACGAAAAAATAATCTCCTAATTTTACAAAAGTTCCAACAGTTCCTTTAAATCAGAGTGGAATAAGCTTAGGTGCTCACTTAAATATTAATTTACTAAGTAATAATACTGGATCAACTCTTAGATTTGAATTTACTGCTACAGATGAGAATAGTAATCAAGTAGGATCTGCTGGAGGTATGTTAAGTAATGGAAGTAGTGGTGTATATCCTATATCAATAACACTAAAGAAAACAGGAAATTCTACAGTAATGTATAGATTTAGTTATGGATATCCATCTACAGGATTTATGGGAATAGTAACTCCACCAACACAAATTATGTCTCCTGGTGGAAACTATGATTGTTCATGTACTATACTATAATCTAAGTGTTTGATTTCCTCGTTGTACAAGTATTGATTTAGCTGATGACCATGTTACTCCGTTATTTAATGATCTAAACCAAATCAGATTCCCAACAGAAATTTTTACCAAAGTAGATGGAGAATTTACAGTATTAACGTATATTCCATTTTCTTCATCTGCCCACATAAAATCTGCACTTACAGTAGTTATTGTTCCACTGTAACTATTTCCAGAAGTATCTTTTGGCATATCTCCTGACGAAAATGGAATAATTTTATTAGTTCCAGTAGAAGTTGCTGCATATACTTTTATAATCCATACTGATTTACCTTCTTGAATTAAAGGAACGTTTTATATTTATAATAAAATTCTAATATAAATTAAATGTTCCTT